>Ga0208263_100002_pt1 | contig 274991 bp, 214 predicted proteins | sample LakWasMet28_LOW6_2_FD_183872 | JGI IMG/M metagenome (GOLD analysis project Ga0208263, IMG submission 183872) | Freshwater sediment methanotrophic microbial communities from Lake Washington under simulated oxygen tension - Sediment Metagenome... | ecosystem: Environmental > Aquatic > Freshwater... | reverse complement strand
GCTTGACGACGCCCGCAAGGTCGCCGGCGATCAACCAATTCCCGGGCGCCGTCAAGCAGCGCCCCTACGGTTGACTGCATGAGTCCGGATGAAGAGGGGCGCCCGCCAGGGCGGGGTGTGTAGCCTCTTTCTCCCAGCGCCAGTATCATTCCCATCCCGCACCTTGTCTCGTTGTGGCCAGGCCGCTTGCGGGTGCTATCCTTGTGGAGGGCCCGCTTCCCTCCGGGCCACCTTCACCGGAGGATGAAATTATCGAATTCCGATTATTCTCTTCCAATTAATTGACAGCAACTTGTGATTCTTAGCGACGAATATCCTCATTATTCACCGCAAATTATGCGGTGAATATGCCTTGCATTCGCCGCAGACCATGCGCAATCCTCTGGAAGTGCGCTATATCCACCAGCAGCCAGATTGGCCGAATCTGACTTGGAATGACGCCGAGTTGGCGCCCGCGCTCGTGAGCGTCCGGCACCGACAGGGTCATCTCCTGGGCCACATGAAAGGGCTGGGCTTCCGCTTCCGCTCCGAGGCCGCGCTGCAAAGCCTCACTTCGGAGATCATCAAATCGAGTGCCATCGAGGGCACCCGGTTCGACCCCGCCGCCGTCCGTTCCTCCATCGCGCGCCGCCTGGGCATCGAGCCCGCCGACTCCGCCGCGACCGACCGCAATGTCGAGGGGGCGGTGGACATGATGCTCGATGCCACCCGGAATCATGCCGCGCCGCTGACCGCCGACCGCCTGCTCGGTTGGCAGTCCTCCCTTTTCCCGGGCGGACGCAGCGGCCTGCACCGCGTTCTCATCGGACAATGGCGCACGCCCGACATGGATCCCATGCAGGTTGTCTCCGGCCCGCTCGGTCGCGACCGCGTCCGACCGAAGAACGTCCATTTCGAGGCTCCGACCGCCGACCGCGTCCCCGGCGAGGTGGACCGCTTTCTCAATTGGTTCGAGCAACCCGACGGCAACGACCCGGTCCTGCGCGCCGGCCTCGCCCACTTCCGGTTCATCACCATCCACCCTTTCCAGGACGGCAACGGGCGTGTCAGCCGCGCCATCGCCGAGCTGGCGCTGGCCCGGGCCGACGAATCGGCCCTGCGCTTCTACAGCATGTCCGCGCAGATCGAGGCGGAGAAAAAACAATACTACGACGCGCTGGAGCGGAGTCAGAAGGGCCCCACGGACGTCACCCGCTGGCTCGCGTGGTTTCTCGGCTGTCTCGATCGCGCCCTGCAGCGCGCGGAAGGCCTGGCCGCCGGCATCATCCAAAAGGCCGCCACGTGGGATTGGATCAACCACATCATGGAGACGTCGCTCAGTGAGCGGCAGCGGCTCGTCATCAACACCCTGCTCGACGGCACCGACCCGGACCTCTCGACCTCGCGCTACGCCAAGCTGGCCGACTGCTCGCTCGACACCGCCCTGCGCGACATCAAGGCGCTGATCGACGCCGGCATCCTGGCGTCCGGCGCTGCCGGCGGCCGCAGCACCAAATACCGGCTCAAGCCCCCGCCATCATCATAGCGCCGCCTCCAGGCCCGCAAGGATGCAAGGAATACTCCCTCCGCGTCCACGTCCACCCCAGCATTTTGGAACACCTCCGGTCCGAGGACGCCGACCTCCTCGTCCGCATGGACGGAGCGCGGCAGCGCGGAGATGGTCAACCGCAGGTTGGCCCCGTAGGGGTGATCGCCGCGGGTGCCCGCTCGCGGGCTGCGCCGGTCACAAAAGTTGTTCAGCGTGAAATTGGCCTTCCGCGCCGACCCGAATTATCACGTCGAAAACTTCAAAATCATTAACGCGAACAAGAACGAAGAGTATCGCTGATAATGTTTGGTGACATTAATTCCGTGTTGGTGACACGAATTCCGTGACACTGACATGAATTCGATGCCACGCTGACGCGATTTCCGTTCCGCCCTTCAGCCCGCCGTGAGCCATTTGGCCCGGCGGGCTTCCTTAGGCTTGAACTTTGATGCTACACGCTCACGTCCTTGTGTCGGTATTCCAATGCGGAGACCGAGCGAAAGGCACCCTCGCGCAGGAGAAGCTCAAAGACTTGAGCATACCGGAATAGATGCTCATGCCGACCGGGGTTGTTGCAGGGACAGTCGTCCTTGTGAGGATGCCTAGCGAACGCCCCATTCTCGGTGATTTGGTATGTCCAAGGGGCTAATGCGCGTGCGCCAAGCATCTTGGTCCCTGGGTGCCGCACGGCGAGTTCACTGATATGGACCATGTTTTCGGCGGCGCGATGAATGATGATGCCCTTGGCGTATTCATCGCCTCGGGAGCCTTCGGGACCTCGCACAATGCCGTCGATTTCGATCACGATGACCGGATGCTCATTGAGGAGCTTTACTATGCGTTCAAACCTTTGGATCGGGTTATCAACATTGTAATAGAAACTTACCTCTCGCATGCCGAAACGGACCGCAGGCCCCAGCAGCGAAGACGCTCCGAGATGGTCGCTGCGCGAAAGCCACTCACGCCGGCTAAATGCTGTATTGGACAAATAGCGACGCGTCGGACGATAGTCGTATTCCGGGATGTCCAGTCCACGAGCGAAGATTGGATCACCGGGTTTACCTCCCACGTGTTCCCACGGCACCGCCAGCAGCAGATTCAGGAAGATATCGTCTTCTCGCGATGGGAAGAGGTCCTCGGTGCGCTTTAACCCGGCCTCGGCTGCAAACTCCCGGAGCACCGCAGAAGGGACGACCCAGCGCTCGAGCACAGCAGAAGGAGACAGCCGGGAGAATGGCCCAATCAAACCGCCCTGCTGGGTGTGAAACCTGGGCTTGGTGTCTTCGCATTCGATCTCTGTGAGATCGACGAACAGGCCGCCATCGGTCTGCGCCATTTCTTTGGAAATGATATAAATGGTTCCAGGCTTTTCCGTGGGAACATACTTGGGGGCATTGTGGACGAGCATGACGAACTCCTCGTTGGCGCCTTCGGTCATCTCCACCACCGGCTTGCCGCACTCGTAGGCGTGCGAAGCGAACCACGCCGCCACTGCAGGTGACTTAGTCACATCTACATAGAACGATCGCCACCCGTAGTGCTGAAGAATCGCATCGGGATAATGGCTTTCCGTGGTGGTTTCGGGTCCGGACAAGACTCGGAAGAGCTCCTTGGCGTAGTGTTGCCACTGGAGCATTTTCTGGGGAACGCAGCCATGGCGGTCAAACGACGTGGTGATGCTCGGTGCGCCCTCTTTGTCCTCATAGTGATTGATCTGACCACGGAATAACGAGTCTTTCCCTTGGCGGGCGAATCGCTCCCGGAGTGTGAGAAGATCGCTGATGTGACTGGTTGTCATCGCGAGAGGTTAAAAAGGAAACAGTAGTCGCCCACGGGTCGAAAGGATGCGGGGAAGTGCCCGATAAATCCGGGGCTGCCGCCGTTCAGCACCCGGATCAGCAGTGAAGTCGCTAGAATTTTGGGTGAAAGAATCCCAGTGCACCTTTGCATGGTCGAAACGGAAGGAGGCGCGCATTAGCCATGACCCATCCCCAGCAGCTGGGATCTTTCCACTGAGAGGCTGTGTTGCCATGCTCCGGTAGTCACTCAGACTCCACGAGAACGATCTTCTGCTCCCTAATTCTGAAACGGAGCGACTTCGTCTTCTGCAGATACACGATCTCCTCAGCTTCTTTGTCGAAGCGAACCGACTCGCCGTTCGCGCGACCGAACGGCAGATGGACCAGGCATCTATCGAGGAGATTGCCCGACGAATCAAAAAGCACCAATTGAACATCCTCAGAGGGCGGCACGACTTGCGCCAGCCAGAGACCCCGGCTGGTCGCCCAGAAGGCAGGACGGTAGTCGTCCTTCGCCTCTAGGAATGGTAGCGTAATCTCGTGTCCCGCAGAAACGATGAAATATCGCGAAAGCGAGGCTGCCTCTCTGTTAAGCTGCGGGCCTTCGGGCGTGACCAGCGACGTTTCATGCCTCACTTCCCGTCGTTCCACCAGCCTCGCAACCTTCCCGTCGGCCCCCAAGGTCTCGTCGATTACACGCGTTTCCATTGTGGCGTGAGCGCATCCGCCAAGGATGAGCGTAGCCAAGGCAGTTAACGCCAAACATAGTTTCATAGTGGATTTAGGTTGGTTGGTGGACCTCGTCCATTGGACCCTTTGGATACGGCTCTCATTCACTACCGAAGTTCATCCGCAGGCAACGCCGGAACGTCGCTTGTCGATCTGCCGATCGAAATTCGTGCCAGCGGCAGCCTGACGGGGTCAGGTCGTTGTTCGTTGTTTCGCCCCAGCCCACTGTCGTCAAGAGTCAGCCAACAGGGCCGCGGGTTGGGGTTTCGAGATTACAAGTCGGCAGCCACAATCCCCAAACCACGGCCCCATTTTTCTGTCCGCGAAAATCGCGCCAGCAGCCAACTCAGAAGCAAGCCACCCGCGAAGTTCATTGTCCGCCGTTCACCGCTTGCCAGGGCACGACCCAAAACACAATGTCCGCTCGTCGTGAGCAACCCTCCGCGATTTGTGCCGGCCAAAACTATCGTCCGCGTGGGTTCCAAGGCGCGCCAACTTGTCTGCGGCTCCCTGTCGATCCTTGCTTTCCTTGCATCGCTCCAAGCGGCCAATACGGCGGTGGTGCAGTCACCGTCACGGGTCGAATTCAGGACCGTGGTGCAGATGTTCGGATATTTCCACCCGCGACGGGCGGCGGTAACCGAGCAAGAACTGCCGCGGATCCTCGAACTGTTTCTCGCCCGCCTCGATGCAGAACGCGCCTACTTCACAAAAGGGGATGTGGGGCAACTTACGGCCAAATACGGGCCGGATATAGCGGTCAAGATAACTTACATCGGCGACTTCTCGACCGCCTTTTCTGCCTACGATGTCTATCAGCAGCGAAACGTCGCTCGCAACGCGTGGATCTCGGAGCGGCTTAAGCAATGGAAGGAGTTTGCGAGAGCTGATCTCGTTCCGCCCGTTCCTCATCCTGCCTGGCTTCCGGCGAGTGACCTCGACCTGTTTTGGGAACAGAGGTTGCGCAGCGAATGGGCACTCGAAGTCGCGCGGGGCGCAAGCGAAGCCGGGGCTGCAGAGCTTCTGCGCCTTCGCTACGAAACGGCCCTCCGGTCCTCCATGCGGACGCCAGATGATATCGCCGCACTTTTCGTCAACAGTTTTGCTGCACTCTTTGACCCGGACTCGACCTACTTCAGTGCCGGGCAAATGAAAATTTTTTCCACCTCACAAACGGGCCAGGATGTGGGCATTGCCGCTTCGTTGTCCACGTTGGGACGCTCGTCTGTGTTTATGTCGGTCACTCCCGAGGGTCCCGCCGATCTCGCCGGCATCATGCCAGGGGACCGCCTGCTCGCTGTAGAGTCGGCCGATGGACAGCGTATCGACACAATGGGTCTCGATCTGCAGGGAGTCACAAAGTTGCTTAGCGGTCCCGCTGGCTCGGCCATCACGTTGGTTATCGAGCGCCCCTATTCGCTCTCTTCTGACAGCCTCACGCTCATCCGCAACCGTGCGCCCGAGCAGCGCGCCCACGCCTTCTTGAGTGCAGAATTTCAGGCTGAAGACCGCAAGCGAGCGCTAGGCGTGGTGGCGATACCGTCTTTGTACGGCTCCAGGTCGGAACCTTCCGGCAACGAAATCCCGGCTGTCAGCGCGGATGTTCAAACGGCCCTGGCTGCCTTTGATGCAGCTGGCGTCGAGGGAATCGTCCTCGACCTGCGGGGCAATGGTGGAGGCCTCCTCCTCGAGGGAGTGCAGGTCGCAGGCCTTTTTGTCGGCAATGAAGTGATTGCCCGGGAGAGCGAAATCGCCGGAAAAGTCCGGGTTGATCGGGCCGAGCACATCGCGAGCGTCTACCGCAGGCCCCTGGTTGTGTTGGTTGACGAAGGCACGGGCTCGGGTGCGGAACTGATTGCCGGGGCCTTGCAGGACTATGGCCGGGCAGTGGTCGTGGGCACCAACCACACGGCGGGAACCGCATCTATCGCCGCAGTCTTAGAGTTGAAGAACTACATGCCGAAAACGCAGGACCTTTCCAACCTTGGGGCGGTTAGACTCGCGGTCGGCCATTTCTACCTACCCCGCGGTACCTCGCCCGAGCCCGACGGTCTCATGCCTGATCTGCTTCTTTCGACACCCACTTTTAGTCCGGCACCAGCGCATACCGCTCCGCCGAGACCGCCGCTTGCGTCCATTGCTCCGCTCGTGAACGCCGGAGACCCAGACCGGGCATGGCTTTTGAGTTTGTTGAAGCAGAAAAGTGAAAGTCGTCAGGCCAAACTCCCTGAACTCCGCTATCTGCAACGCTGGGTTCAAGAATTAAGCCAGACGCCAACCAACCGTCCCGGGAATCCGGCGGAGCTACGGCAATGGATTCAGGCCCGAAGCGCGGCAATGGAGCGATTCAAAACAGAAGGCAACGAATTCACTGCCAATGCGCCCCGCTTCCAACCTGTTCCCTTGCATAATCCCATTACTGCTGCCGCAGAATCCACGGCTCACCCCGCCGGTGACCTCGTGCTGAGAGAAGCGCTCCGCATCCTGGCCGACACAATCGAACTTCAAACCACTCCGAGACCTCCTCCCAGCTGATCATCACCAGTCGCAAGCCCAAGGGAGAACCAATGGGGCAGCCGGACGGGGTCAGGCCGTTGTTCGTTGTTTCGCCCCAGCCCACTGTCGTCAAGAGTCAGCCAACAGGACCAAACCAATGGGGTCAGGCTTTGCAGTTTGTATCTTACAATAAGGAGGGAAGAGCAGGTCAGGTAGGAATGGCCCGAACCTTGGGCATGGACGAGCCAACGGGGCCGGGGGTTGGGGGTTCGAGATTACAAGTTGGCAGCCACAATCCCCAAACCACGTCCCCATTTTTCTGCCTTGGTCAATCCGACGCAGGCCCATCGCCCGTCAGAATTCAGCGCCGGCGTGCTTGCGGAACCCACGGTCCGCTGGGGATTGCCTCGACGCACTAATCAGGCCGATTACCAGTTCGGGCTCATAGCGGAACTTATTGTCCCCGCCAGGACGCTTGCTGAGACTCGCGATTGGAGTGTTTCCCCTTGAGAATGCTTCAACCGAGCCGATGCTGCCCGTGCGAGGCGTTCACCTGCCTCCCGCCCTTCCCAGCCGGCTTGCCGGCTCAGGCAAAGAGCAACAGGTCGCAGTCAAAATCCGCAGTCTCACCAAAACCTCCCGGTTCTGTGCGCTGCATCGGGAAGTCCAGCACAACTCCAGGACCACTCAAAAGGTATCCGTGAAGACTCCGTTAGACATCAAACAGGCCGCCGACTTGATTGGCGACCACCTCCGCGCCGCCGGTCACCCCGTGCCCCGCAACGTTGCTCTTGAACTCAGCGCCAAACTCGCGCGGTTCCGCAACCTCTACCAAGCTCAGAATGCAACTCCAGCGTCTGCTCTCCCCACCGGCAGCCTGCTACCTGACCGCGATGCAGCCGGTCGGCCAATGACCCGTGCAGGTCAGGCTCCAGCTCAGAGGCGCACAATCTTTCGCGCGGTCTTGGTGGACATCACCACCATGGAGGTGGATGCCATTGTCAACTCCACCAACACGCAGATGTCCGCCAGCAAAGGGGTGAGTGGCGCAATTCACCGGGCCGCCGGGCCGATACTCTTGGTGGAGTGCCTCAGCCTTGGCGGTTGCGCTGTGGGCGAGGCCAAGATCACAAAGGGTCACCGGCTCCCGGCAAAGCACATCATCCACACCGTCTCGCCGTTATGGCTCGGGGGCGAGACGGGCGAACCAGAAGTGCTCGCGTCCTGCTATCGGAGCGTCCTCGAAGTGGCCGAGGCCAACGGTGTCACCACCCTCGCTTTTCCAAGCATTGGCACGGGCATCAATGGGTACCCGGTGGCATTGGCGGCTGAAGTCGCCGTGGCAACCGTGCGGGCTTCCGTTGGCATGCGATCGACCCTCAAAGAGGTGATCTTCTGCTGCTATTCAGATACCGATCTTCAGGCCTATGAACGTGCGCTCTTGAACGTACCGCAACCTGACAATCGTTCCAATCTCAGCCGGTTCGTGGACGCTCAGTCTGGAAACCTCGGCCCCCAGTTTAGTGATTATCGTCAGGCAATCCATGAACTGCAGGGCGGTCGCAAGGAAACCCATTGGATTTGGTATGTCTTTCCCCAGCTGCGGGGGCTGGGCACGAGCGAAATGTCGGTCCGGTACGGAATCGAATCGCGCGAGGAGGCGAGGGCGTATTTGAATCATCCGACACTGGGCGAGAGACTGCGGGAGTGCGTGAATACGATGAAGCGGCATAAGGGAACCGACCCCGAGCGGATCTTCAGCCCCATTGACGCCGCCAAATTCCGATCCTGCCTGACGCTGTTCAAAGCCGTCGCCGGGCCGGAGTCGGTGTTCGGCGAGGCCCTGAACGATTTCTACCAAGGCCAGGAAGATCGCTTGACCATTGAGCTGCTGGCTTCCCGCGAGTCGGGTGCGCAGAGCGAGACCTAACGTGCGCCGGAACCACGCTAGGTCCGCATGCAGACTCCGAGCATAAGTCCGCCAACGGGGCCGGGGGTTGGGGGCTGTGACCGGTCTCATCCCCTCCGGATTTCTTTGGCCAAGGATAGTCTGGCTAATGGGGCCGAAGCGATAATGGTAGGGCTGGAAACATCGCGCCACAGTGACTGTAGGATCCTCGACTGAATAGGCTTCACTCGACGATTCGAGCCCCGACGCCCGGGGACGGACTGGGTTAAACACCGCGCGGCCTGATCCGTCCCACCATGAACCCTCGCCTCTACATCGCCAATCTTCCGCTCACGATCACCGAAGCCCAGCTGCAGGCGGCCTTTGCGCCCTTCGGTACCATCACCCACACCTTCATCGCCCTGGACCGCGCCACCGCGTCCCCGAAGGGCTTTGCCTTTGTCACTTACGGCACGATGCAGGAAGCGGACGCCGCCATCGCCGCCATGGCGGGAGCTGAACTGGATGGCCGCCCGCTCACCGTGAGCCTCGCCCGCGAGCCGGAACCGGCGCCGGTCCGCCGCGTCGTCGCGCCGCCGCGCCGCCCCAGCCCGGGTGCTCGCACCGGTTTCGGTGCCCGCCCGGCGGTCCCGAGCGGCCAGCCCGGCCGCTGAACCGTCGTTCGCCATTCTCCCCCCCACGCCCGGCCGACCGCCGGGCGTTTTTTTGGGCGGCAGGAAGCGGCCAGGTCGCGGATGCCTGATGACGACGGTAATTTGGTATCTGCTGTCCAGCAAGGCCCACAGGGACGTGGGCCCTCCACCTCAAGCCAGCGACCGATGTGGTCAGGCGTTGCCGTTTGTAGTTTACGGCAAGGAGGGAGGAGCAGGACAGTTGCGATGCAGTGGTCTGACGCCTTCAGCAGGATCGTTCTAATTCGTGATCATTCGGGCAATTCGTGTCTCTCCGGTCTGTGGAATTAAGCTCGCCCTGCCCCCGCCCCCGCGCGTCGCGTTCCTCCTTGCGCTTCAGCGCGCGCGCAGCGGAAGCTGGAGCGTGACTTCCAGTGAGCAACTTTGCCTCGCCTGCGGGCTGTGCTGTGACGGCACGCTCTTCGACAACGTGAGACTGGAGCCCGGGGACGATGCAAAACAGTTGAAGGCGCTCGGCCTGCCGGTGAAGGTTTCCCGCGCCCGAACGCCCGTGACCTACTTTCCCCAGCCCTGTTCAGCCCTCTGCGCGGACCGCACCTGCCGGCTCTACAAGCAGCGTCCGCAGCAATGCCGCACCTACGAGTGCATGGTCTTCAAGGAAATGGCGGCCGGCCGGCTCGAGCCCGCCGCCGCGCTGCGCCAGGTGAAAAGCGCCCGGCGCCAGGCCGACCGGGTGCGTCGCCTCCTGCGCGAGCTGGGCGATGCCGACGAACCGCGCTCCCTGGGTGAACGCTTCCACCGCATGCAATGTCGCATGGAGGCCGAAGCCCCCGACGAAGCCGCCCTCGCCACCTTCGCCGACCTCAGCCTCGCCGTACACCGCCTCAAATTGCTCGCTCACGCCAAATTCTTCGTCCGCCCCTGAGCCCCGGTCGCGGCCGCGGCGGTCGCGCCCAAACCCGGGTGCCGTCAAGCGGCACCCCTACACCATGATCCCATCGTAGGGGCGTCGCTGGCCGACGCCCGTATTACCATCAAGGTCACCGTCCCCCGTCCCTGTTCCATCCTGCTGGCTCTTCGCTCCCCCACCCCGCTCCCCGGTCACTGCACACCGCTCACTGCTTTGCCAGCTTCGCCCGTTGTTGATAGGCTGCGGCCTCCGCCTGCAGTTCTTCGACCGCCGCAAACTGACCGGGACTCAAACGGTTTCTGAACACCTCGATCACGTCAGGATCAGACCAGGAATCAGACGGCGGGGTGCGCCGATCCTTCGTGCGCGCCAAACGGGTCAACGCTGCGATGAGTTCCTCTTTTTGCGGATTCGGCAAAGGCGCATCACTGTAGGCCAGCCGCGTCACCAAGGGATTGACCAGGTAGCGTTGCCGGGACTCCAGTCGAACCAGCGGTATTCCGGGGCGCAGGGTTTTCCGCCTCGAGCCATCTTCCATCACGCTCATCGCCAAAATCACATCGGGCTCCAGGAATTGGGCATATCTGGTGTCACCCAGCAATTGGTGCAATTGTTGCTCCAGTTCGACTCGTAAGCTTTGCTCAAACGGTCCGGCCCCGGGCCCCGCCCTGGTATTTGGATCCAAACTGCGGACGTCATACCTCACGAGTGCCCGCTCGGTCAGCAGATTGAGCGCTTCCTCGACCATCCGTGCATCACAGCCCAAGGCTTCCAGCACCTTGCGGTGCTCCCGATCCACCTGATTGCGCTGCATCAGAAAAACCCCGCGCGCATATTCGGGATCGCCCATCAACTCCGGGAATACCATGCCCAAGCCGCCGTCCGGCGGAACGGGCGGGTCCGGCGGCGGCAACGGTGGCGGTTGCAGCACATGCTGCGCCTTGATGCTCTGGACCAACGCCCCCACCGACCAACGCGCCCGCTCCGCGGGCGGCAGCACCCGTGCGGCGCGCCACCGTTGGGCCGACTCTGCTTCCGCCATTGCCATCACTTCTGCCCAGAGGAGTTTCGCGCGTTGCTCGAATTCGGCCGCTTCGCGCGTGATCGCCCCGGCGCTCGCGGCCAGTTCACTCCGTTCTGCCCGGGCCTGCACCAGCGCCACCGCCAGACCGGCGCAAAGCAGCAGTCCGAGCACCAGCAGCCAGGTTTGGAGAGAGGACGCCTTGCTCATGGCCGGGAACCGCCGTCGGCAGGTTTCAGATAGTCCCGAGCCGACCGGGCCGAGAGTTTAAGTTTTCCCGCATACGCCGCTTCGCGGGACAGTGCCATCATCCGCGAAAGTGACTTCTCCAATTCAAGCCACCTTTGGCGTTCGGCGACTTCTCCCGGAGTGAGCAGCTTGCGCAGCTGCGCCTCAATGTCTTCAGGCAAGGCCGCATAGTAATCAGCCGTTCGCTGCTTGTTGCCCATCCAGACTTCTAGCCGGGGACCGAACGTCGTGATCAACGCGTCCTCCTTCGCGGCACGTTCGGAGTCCTCGACGGTAGTCAGCAGGTTTAAATTACGTCGGATATTGACCGTATGGAGAAATCGTTGCGCGCGGTCCCAGTTAGGGCCCAGCAGGGCCGCAATCTCCAGATCACCGGCGGCCACCGCGGCACGTTCCAATTCCCGCGATTCTGCGTAGGTAAGCGTCACGCCCTCCGCCTTGGCCACTTGCAAGGCGTCGTAAATCGCCTGGTTTCGGTCAACGATCAGCTCTTTCAAACGATCCAGCTCCGGCGGGGGCAAACGCAGGCGCTGGAACAGACCGGCATACTCGCGATCGAGTTCGCCCTTGCGCACGATGAGATCCAGCCGGCGGCGTTCGATCTGCAAGGCGGTCGGCTCGGGCATTTCAGCCAACGCCGGCAAGCGGTCCTGGCGGTCGAGTGCACGCTGCTTCGTCCGCTCAAGTTGCGCCACCGCTTGTCGGGAGGAATCCCGACGCGCCTCCCACCCCGCCCGGTCGGCCCGGTCACGGTTCAGGTCAACCCGCGTGTCGAACAGCCCCCAGCCGAGCACACTCGCAATGACTGCGACGAGGACCAGCGGCAATTTGGCCGCCATGACCGAGAGCCATGTTCCCGCCACCTCCGCAACCGCTCCCGCTGAGGCCGTCGCCAAAGCCTGTCCCGCCAATCCGCCCGCCAGTCCCGGAGGAGCCGCGGCCACCGCGTGCTGGGCCAGCACTCCGCTCAAGGCCCCGGCGGTCGAGGTGATCCCTTTGCGCCGCAGCGCACCTTGCAGACGCTCCAACGCCCGCTCTACCCTCATCCGGGCCGCATTTTCGGCACACCCTGCCCGAACAGCCATTTCGGCGTAGGGCATGGCCAGGAAAAACCGCATCACAATCACATCCCGGTCCCGCTCGCCCAAAGCATCCAAAGTCTCGTCCAAAACCGCGCGCACCTCGACCCATGCATCCGTCGGTGCAACCTTGGGCAGGTCTGCCGCCGCCGCTTGCTCGGCCCGAATGCGCCGGGTTTCCGCCCGTCGCTCACTCAAGGCCGCCCACCGGGTACTCTGGTGCAGCCAGCCGGACAGCAGCGGATGGCCCACCAATCGCGGCGCCTTCTTCGCCAGATCGATGAAGACGCGCTGCGAGACATCACGGGCCCGGTGGGAATCGCCCCCCACCCGCCTCAGCGCTGCACTGTAAACCAGATCGGTGTGACGTTCCACCAGCCGGGTGAACGCCTCCGATGAACCCTGGTTTACATAGGCATGAAGCAGCTTCTGGTCGTCGAGCATGGCGGTTAAACAGATACAGCCGCTCCGACGGAAAATCGCACTGAAAAATTATCTCCCTGAAGGCAGACCTCGCCGCCCTCCACACTCCGCCCTGCCCCCTGCTCCCTGCCCCCTGCTCCCTGCTCCTTGCTCCGGGCTCCCCGCTCACTCACTCCCCCAGCCTTACCTTCGCGCCGTGCGCCCATGCGTTGTGGCCGCCGGGTATCAAATGGAACTTCGCCCGGGGCAGACTGCGGGCCAGGTTCTGGGCATGGTGGACCGGAATGACTTCATCATCCTGCGCCCCGTAGATTTCGATCGGACCGGGATAGTGGCTGAGCGCCTCGATATTGTCCCAGCGATCCAGCAGCAACCAGCGGGCCGGGAAAAACGGCAGGGCCTCCGCCGCGACATCCGCCAACCGGTCGAAGGGCACGACGAGAAATAGTTTGTCCGGCGGCTGCGGCAGCGAGCAAAGGTAGGAAGCCGGACCACTCCCGATGGATTCGCCCAAGACATTAACCGGTTTGCCGGGATGCAGGCGTCGCAGCTCCTCATAGGCTTCCCGCGCCGCCGCATTGAGCGTGGTCCGCGAGGGTGAACCCGGACGCGACCCGTAGCCGGGATATTCCAATAGGTAGACCGAAGCATTTTTCGGGAAGACCGGCAGCGTCACATCTCGCTCGGCGGCCTGGCCGGCATTGCCATGCAGCATGAGCCAGATGCTGGACGGAGCCGCCACCTCCCGGACGAACCCGATGGCGACCCCGTCCTGGTGCCAGACGGGCAGCAAGGTGGCCACCGGGTCATGGTCCGGATAATAGAGCATCGACCGCTGCCAGAAAACGCTCGACCCGACCGCGAGCAACAGGAGCACGCCCACGCCCGCCAAGACCCGGAACAGCGACCGCATAAATTGAGACATGATGAGGATTTCCAAAGTTGGCCGGCCCGCCTCCCCGAGGTTGCCGCATCCACCTGCCACCTCAACCCAGAACGAATCGCCCCCGAATTCCCGTCCCTACACACCCCACCCTCTCGGGCACCCGTTCGGCAGAGCTCACGGCCTCGGCCCTCTTTCCAAAGCGAACTTCAAGCAAGAGGTTCCGAAATCCCCTCTAGCAAGAGGGGTGGCGCGCAGCGACGGGGTGTGTTGCATCGCCCTCTCTCCGAAAACAGCGCTCACCGTCCTCCATGCTGGCTCCCTGCTCACCGCTCCCCGCTCCCCGCTCACTGCTCACTGCTCACTATCTCCACCCTCCCCCCTCCGACAAAAAGCATTCCGCGTTCCGCACTCCGCATTCCGCCTTCTTCTCCCCGCTCCCTGCCCCCTGCTCACTCCTCCCTGCTCACTGCTCACCGCTCACTGCTCACTCTTTCCTCACCCCATCCGCCGGCGCACCGCGCGGAAATAATAAATCAGCGGCACCATGGACAGCACCGTGAGCACACTGATCACAACCATCAGGTGTTGTTCGACCGAGGGATTCGCGAGAATCGCGCGCGCGGCCGCATCGTTGACGTGCGCGGCAAACCCCACCGACGCCTCGACGGCGCGACTGGCCACGCCGAAGCCGCCGCTCTGCGCGGTGTCCCAGCCTAGGGCGGACAGCCAGGCGTAAGCATTGTATCCGACCGAGGCGCATCCGACCGCCAGCCAGCCAAACGCCACGGTGCCGAGGCTGAAAACCCCGAAGCTGCACGTGCCGATGGTGAACAGGCCGGCCTACACCGCGCCCACGCTGATCGGTGCCACCGCCACGCCGCCCCAAGCGAAAACCAGACCATAGGCGCGATCCCCGCCTGCGAACCAGCCGACCACCGGCGGTTGACCCTCGTCCGGCGCCGCGAACCGCCAGTGCACCAGCGGCACGCCCAGCAACGTCAGCCGGCTGCGGTACTCCCCGGCCGCGGATCCGACCTGGTCGCGCTCGGCGCGAAAAAGCTCGGGATGCGCCCGCCGCTCGGACGAACGCAAGGCCCGCTGGGTCCGCAGCACGCGCAACAAGGTCACGGGTGCCATCGCGAGAAACCCCACGGCCAGCACCTGCGCGGCAACCGCAAACGCCACCCGGTGATCCCACCACTGCCATGCGCCGGCCCGCAGCAGCCACAAGGCACCGAGGTAGCCGAACACGCCGACAAAGGCACCGATGGTGATCCTCACCACTGCGCGCCGCTCCCGCGGGGTGCGGGACTGATCGAGATTGGAGCGCAGGATCAGCAGGGCGTTGATCACGCCGCTCCACGAGGCGATGGCTGTCGCGATGACCGTCGTCTTGGCCAGGGTGCCGCCCTTGGCAACCATCCCCGCACCAGCACCGACGACGGCCGCTTGGGCCGATGGCGGCGCAACCAAGGTCGGGAGCGACGCCAGCGTGGCCATCGTGAACACCTTGCCCGGCGTGCTGCGCGCCAGCGCCCCTTCGACGAATGCCAGCACCTGCTCCTGCAGCACCTTGCGACCGCGGGACAAACGCTGCTTCACCGCATCTTCGGTCAGGTCGAGATCCACGGCCACGTGCTCGATCGAGCGGTGTTCACGGTAATAGAGGATGAGCGGCTCGCGGTAGATCTCCGGCACGCGCTCCAGTGCGCTCCACATCAGGGCCTGCTCTTCCTCTTGGACAGCCTGGTCGGGAATGGCCTCATCGGCTGAGGGTACTTCCGCCGCCTCGTCCAGCGGGTCCGCTCGCCGCACCGGCTCGCGTCCGGCGGCCCGATGAAACCGGCTCACCTTGAAACGCAAGATGCCGCACAGCCACGGCCGCAGTTTTTCCGGCTCGTGCAAGTTGGCCAGCTGGCTCCACGCCTCGATGAATGTTTCCTGGGCGATGTCCTCGCTCTGCGTGATGCCGCCCGTCGCCGAAAACGCCAGGGAGCAGAGCAACCGCTGGTAGCGCTCCACAATCAGACGAAAGGCCTGGCGGTCGCCGGCCAAACTGGCCGCCACCAGGTCGGCGTCGCTGGTCATAACATTCAGGGAGGACATGGCTGCAGAGCGGAAAACGGAGGATGACATACCTACAGGTGCCAAAAAAGCACCGACCGGTGACAAGGTTTCGCGGAAAAAGTGATTAATTCCACTTTTTGCCAAAATCCTGTCACCGCCCGCCCCCGTTTGGGCACCCATGGACGAACCTTCAAATCAACCCTGAATAACTCATCCATGAATACAATCCTCCATTCCCGTCCCTTCGTCCTCGCCGCCAGCCTCCTCCTCGCCACCGCATTGCACGCGGCCGCGCCGACCCTGATCGACGATTTTGCCAATCCCGCCCACACCGCGAACGGCGCGGGCCGCATGCTCTTTACCGACAAGGATGCCGGCAGCCAGTCCAGCGCCACCCAGCGCTGCGAAAACGGCGTGCTCGTCGTGCAGGGCGAACTGAAACCGGGGCGTGGTGCTCCGGCGTTCATCTCCATCCCGCTGCTGCTCACCCCCGACGCCAAGCCGGCCGATGCCAGCGCCTTCACCGGAGTCCGACTGAAAGTGAAACTCGTCCAGGGCAGCCTGTCCGTACAGGTCGCCAGCGCCGACGTGGATAATTTCGACTACCACGCCGCGCCCGTCGTGGCGCCACGCGGGCAATTCACCGAAGTACGGGTGCCGTTCGCGGCCATGAAACGGGCGTGGTCAGCGCAGACGCCGCTCAGCACCAAGCTGGTCACCAGCGTCAACTTCGTGGCCTTCGGCATGGCGCCAGGTGCCTTCGCCTTCGAGGTGGACGAGGTCGGCTTCTATTGAAAATGCCTTCCGCTTGGAGGGGCGCAAACCAACTGCGCCCCTCAAGGACGGACCAAGGTCCGTCCCTACAAGAGCAACCCGATCCAGACCAACGTGACCACTATGCCTGCATCCATCCTTCCCGTCCACAATGGCACACCTCCCGCCATCAAACCAATGACTCCTCCGGCTTCAGCGCGGCTTGACTACCTCGACGCCACCCGCGCCTTCGCGCTGGTGCTGGGCGTTGTCTTTCACGCCAGTTTTTCGTTCGTGCCCTTCTTCATGGGCTGGGCGGTGCAGGATGTCTCGACCAGCCAGCTGGCCGCGAACTTCCTGCTCGTCAGCCACTCCTTCCGCATGGCGCTGTTCTTCCTCCTCGCGGGATTTTTCAGCCAGGGCATGCTCCAGCGCCGGGGCCTGGGGGCGTTCCTTGGCACGCGGGTGGTCCGGATCGGCGTGCCGTTTGCCGCCAGCTGGTTTCTGCTGCGACCGCTGATGATCTCCGGTTGGATCATCGGCGCGGCGAGCCTGCGTGGGGACTATGATTTCTGGGCGGGCATCCGCGCCGGCTTCGCCACTCTCCAGACACTCCCCGCCGATCTGTTTACCGGAACCCATCTGTGGTTCCTCTACTACCTGCTCCTGATCACCGGACTCGCGCTGGTGGTGCGGACGGTGGCGCGGGCGGCGAATCGCGTCCTCCCCCGACTGTTGCCCCGCCTCGACGCCGGCGCGGCCTGGCTGGCCCGCTCCGCGTGGGCGCTCCCGTTGCTGGTGCTGGCGACCGCAGGTGCGCTGTGGGGCATGCAGGGCTGGGGCATGGACACTCCCGACAAGTCACTCTGGCCGCAGTGGCCGGTCATCGCCGTGTATGGCGGATCCTTCGGCTTGGGTTGGTTGTTCGCCCGTCAACCCGACGCGATCACCGCCTTCGGCCGGGTGACCGTGACGCGTGTGCTCCTGGCGATCGCCAGCGCCGTGCTGGCCCTCAAGCTCAGTGTCATTCAGGGCGACCCCGGACACCCGCACTTCCTAGCCGCGCGCCTGGCCTTCGCGCTCTGCTATGCGACGCTGATGTGGACACTCGTCACCCTGACCTTGGGATTCTTCCGGAAATTCTGCTCCCGCCCTCGACCGGTGATCCGCTACCTCGCCGACTCGTCCTACTGGATGTATCTCATCCACCTTCCGGTGGTGGTGTGGCTGCAGGTCGCGGTCGCAGAAGTCCCGTTGCATTGGTCGCTCAAACTGACGTTCGTCTCCGGCGCCACGATTGCGATCGCGCTCCTGACCTACGACCTGTTCGTCCGCTCCACCTTTGTCGGCCGAATCCTCAACGGCCGCCGGAGAGATCGCGTGCTCGCCTTCAGCCCAAAGAAGCCCCGGGCGAATGAAACGCGTCTGCTTTCCCACAGCGCTCAACCAGATGCCCGCGTACATTAGCTGACCCGCGGAAACACCGAGCCGCTGTCGGCCCACGCCCGCGTTCATCAGAAAGGCCCTCGCCTGCCCCACCAAGTCGGTGGCTTTTCCGCTCACCGCTCACTGCTCACCGCTCACTATCTGCATTCCCCTTCCGCATTCAGCGTTCAGCATTCCGCCTTCCGCATTCAGCACTCCGCATTCAGCTCCCCCCACCCCCCAGCCACTCAAGCCGCAGCCAAGGTCGTGGTATCGGAGTCGCGCGCAATCAGCAGCGGAGGCGGCGGGGAAATGTTGCCGTCCGAGACCTCCACATATTCCGAAAGCACGCGACAGGTTTGGCGCACCGCGATGGATTGCTGCGGATCAGTCATCCGTAGGTGGCAGGCCCAGGCGAAGGCATGGCCGAAGGACCGCATGATGCGACCGTCCTCCGAAACCAACAGGCCTTCCCCCATCGCGAAAAGCGTGTAGGAAATGGCCAACGGCTCCAGGCCGGCCCCCAGCGAAGTGAAGCGCAGATTGACCTGCAGCGAACAGTCCACGCGGCGACTCATCGCCATGGCGACCGTGGCCCCGACGAAGCGTTCGGCATGGGCCCAGGTGGTCACCTCCTCGACGGGATTCCAAGCACAGGCATCATGGTGCAGCCAGAGACTGCCGGCGAGAAACCGGGTCACTTCCTGGGACGATGCATGGGTTGAGGGAATCATGAGAGAATGACGAAAAGGACCGGGCCGCTCACCGACGCGAGCGTGGCGCGCCCGACTCGCTCAAGCAGGTTTCGCCGGAACAGTTTGTGAAGACATCCCGGAACGAAAGATCCGCCCGCGGCTGCCAGCAAGGAGGAAGGGAAATGATGGAGGGTGCGTCCACAGACAAGCTAAACGGGACCCCCACGTTTATCTTAAGGACTTTGCTTTAAAAAACCGTCAGCCCGAAATTTTCCCTTAAGTCCCGGGATCCCGCACCTGCGTTCCGGACCATCCCTCTGCCTTTCACAGGAGCTAACAGAGAAAACTGAGTTCCAAGACACCCAGTTCTTAATTGCCTCGGCCCCCCGGTAAAACCGTTCAACATACTCACGCATTCAGCATTCAGGTCTCAGATCTCTACTCTCCGCTCCTTTCTCCCCGCTCCCCGCTCAATCCCCCATGCAAATCACCCGCGCCGGCTCCCGTCCCGTCAACCCAGGTCCGTCCGATTGGTTCACCGGCAACGTGCGGATCGAGCCCCTGTTCTCCGCATCTGCTCCAGCCCGCGTCGTGGGCGCGAGCGTCACCTTCGCGCCCGGCGCCCGGACGCACTGGCACACGCATCCGCTTGGGCAGATCCTGATTGTCACCGCTGGCCTCGGTCGCGTGCAACGCGAAGGCGGCCCCATCGAGGAGATCCGCCCCGGTGACGTCGTCTGGTTCCCGCCCGGCGAAAAACACTGGCACGGCGCCGCCACCACCACCGCAATGACGCACCTAGCGATACAAGAAGCCCTCGACGGCAAAGCCGTCGACTGGCTGGAGAAAGTGACCGACCCCCAATACCAAGCTTGATCCTGCGCCTTGGCTATCAGACCGCGGAAAGGCCCACCGGGACGTGGGCCTTCACCATGGGGAAGAGACCATTCGATGATTGTATCAGCCGGCGGACGAGGCGACTTTTCCTCACTGGCCGGCACCCTGCCCACCAAGCTCCATTAGCTCGAACACTTTTCTTCGGACGGTCGCTATCGTCCTCCTGATCACCCACGCTGGCATTCTGCTGGGCTATTGGCTGGCGCCACGTGCGGTCCATTTCCTGCCCGGACTCAACGCCCTCCTGGCGATCGCCGTCTTGATCTACACCGGCAGCCGGGCGCGCACCATTCTGGCGCCGGTCGATTGGCCTTACCTGAGCCTGATCGCTTTTGAGTTGTTGGTCCTCATTGCCGCCATCTGGGCCTTTCGTGGCAGCCGCCCCGCGCTGATCGGGTCCTACGTGGCCTTCGGCCTGCACACGCTCGTCAGTCTCGCCGCCGTCATCTTCGCCTTCGTTTTCAAATTCAACCGGCTGATGTGAGCGGAGGCGGGAGGGAGGCCGATGGGCGACGAATCAGCGAAAGAGCAGGTATCAGAATTCTGGCAGTCGCGCTTCATTCCTGCGCGCCTGCCGTAGGCTATCAGAAACCCCACTGTCATTCCTTCTTCATGCTCGTATGGAACCCCAATTCCTTCCTCGCAGGCTCCCGTGGTGGAGAAAGCAAGGGCCGGAGCTTCTCATAAATATCCCGCAAGATCACGTCGTGGGTCACCAGCTTCTTATCTATTTCCGCCAGCCGTTTGAAAATCACGGCACTGGTCATCAGTTCCTCGCGCATTTGGACAAAGGCCCGCACGACATAGACGCTCATCGCCACCGCCTCTGGGCTTCTCAGGACGTTCGCCGCCATCACCGCACCATGCTCGGTGAATGCCCAAGGCCGGTATTTACGGTGCCGTCCACGGCCGGAACTTGAGGCCCCAGAAGGTGAACCCAGATAGTCAGCATCCTCTTTACCCGAGGATTCCGCGTTTAGGGTCGCAATTTGCGACCTTAAAGACGCGTGTTCCGGCGCGGTGAGTTGAAAACAAAAATCCTTGGGAAAACGATCAGCGTTCCGCTTGAACGCCTCATTGAAGCGTTTGGTCGTCGTGCCATACAAACGGGCGAGGTCGGCATCTAGGACGATCCGCTGGCCGCGGATCGTAAAGATACGGCCGGATAGAAGATCGGGGTGGGGTTGATTCATGGGCGGATCGGTTCTCGCTGCATACGGCAGCGCACGTCGGCCCGAACCGAACAAAACACTCCACCCACCTTGTGCCAACTCACTTCTTTCCGCCTCTGTGACTAAGCAGGCATTTTCTCTCGCCGCCTCGCCTTATCAGAGTCGCTCAGCGGTCAGCGGATCGAGCCACGGCTCAGTGGGACCTGAGCCGCCACCTTGGCATCCCACTCCCATGAACCGCGTGCGAAGCTATACACGGCTCACTGCTCTCCGCTATCTGCTCTCTCCTCACCGCCACCGCTCACTGCTCACTGCTTACTGCTCACTGCTCAATCACCCTACCTTCTCTTTCTTCCCCGAGGCGGCGGCGCGGTAGATGGCTTCGACGACAATCGTGTCTTTCAGGCCTTCCTCGCCAGGGGCGAGCAAGGCGGTGTGGTTCATGATGGCCAAGGCGTCGTCGTCCATCTGTCGCGCCTGCTGGTTCGGCACTGTGGCGTTGAGCACGAGCCCGTCGCTGGTCGTGCCCTTGACGCCGCTGTAGCTCGAAAACGGCGCGAGCTCATACCAGCCCTTCGTGTTGTCCACGTGCAACCGGTTCATGCGCTTGCCGAAGCTGGCCTCGCCCTGCGCTGTGACTCCGCCCGGGAACTCCAACTGAAAGGCCATCGTCTCTTCCACCTCGTGGTAGATCTCCGGCCGCGTGGTCGACGCCTGCGCCGTGACCGCGATAGGCTCCAAGCCGGTGCCGTAGCGCAGGGCGTTGAGCGGATACACGCCCATGTCGCCCATCACACCACCCCCCATCGCCTTCTTCTGTTTCCAGTGATCCTTGCGTGGATCGAAATAGCCGGCCTCCGCGGTGGCCCGGACTGCGGGGCCGTATTTTTGCTCGCGGCGAAATTGCATGATCCGCTGCGTGTTTGGCTCATGGTGCAAGCGGTAGCCAATCGCGAGTGATACGCCGTTGTCGCCACACGCCTTGATCATCGCTTCGCACTCCTTTACCGAAGGTGCCATCGGTTTCTCGCACCACACGTGCTTACCCGCGCGTGCGGCACGGATCGTGTAATCGGCGTGCATCGAGGGCGGGAGCACGACGTAGACCACGTCGATGGCCGGGTTGTTGGCGATCGTGTCGAAATTCGTGTAGTCGTAGAGCGCGGCGTCAGGCAGGCGGTGCTTCTCCTGCCAGGTCTTCAGCTTGGACGGGGTGCCGGAGACCACGCCCGCAAGATGACAGTGTTCCGTGAGCTGCAAGGCCGGTGCCAGGAGGTCGGTGCTGTAGTAGCCCAAGCCGACCAGGGCCACACCCAGACGGTCCTTTTTTCTCGGCACGAGGGTCGAAGCCCAGGTGCGCGTACCGATCGTCAAGCCCGTCGCACCCACCGCCAGCTGTTCAAGAAACCGTCTGCGTGTAGTCGTCATAGGGTAAACCTCGGTCCGCACCCTACCCGGCATGCCCGCCCCGTCAAGGCGGCGCAGCCCGGTTGAGCCGCAACCCGCTCATTCTCGTTCTCCTAATCATTCTCACACTCTCATGCCGCGAACCCTCCGTATCCAACCGGAATCATTCAATCAGGGGCCACCACGAAACACACAAATTACACGAAATGAACAACCAAGTCGGAGGAAGACGGTCTCATTGAAGTCACCATTCAGTAACTCCATCTAGCGGCGATCTATTGAGACTTACGTTAACAAGTGACACGGGCCACTGCCTGACTGCGATGCTCCCCAACGCACCCCGCCCTGGCGGGCACCCGTTCGGCTGAGCTCACGGCCTCGGCCCTCTTGCTAAAGGGGATTTGCGGAACAGTTGATTGGGTCCCCTCTAGGAAGAGGGGTGGCGCGATGCGACGGGGTGTGTCTCTTCTTTGCGTAATCCTCAATAGTATGGCCTGTGGATGCACCTTTCGTGTGCTTCGTGTCTTTCGTGGTGAAATCCGACCGCATCGTTCCTTATCCGAATCTTCGCAACCGTCATCCTTCGCTCTGCTCAGGATGACAGACGGGATTGAAAGTGCGTCTGCACGCCCCGCTCATGGTGCTCTGTTCTCCGCCAACATCTTTCGGTGTGTCCCGGGGTTGGATATCACGCTCTCATCCGAGTCATCCGTGGTGAGAATCTCTGCCTGGGAAATTTCGCCGGATTGAGGCTCGTCTCCGGCGCGAAAATATTTTTCTCTGATCGTGATCGCCGTATGCTTCGAGCGCACATCGCTCCTTCGAAAGCAGCCTTTGTCCGATGCGCACTGCACCCTTTTACGTCATGAACCGCCCAAAAAAGGAAAACCCGCCCAGTGATGTCTGTTGATGGTGCCTTGAAGAGCGTCGCGCCACGTTTGCTGGCCGAGAAGCACGGCGCGCGAGCCGGGTGGCGGCTGCTGGTGCTCCTCACCGTGGGGGTCGCCACGATGTTGCGGGCCGGCGTACCGACCGGATCCATCGACGATTTCATCGCGAGCGAAATGCCGGTCTCCGGCGTGCCCGGTCTGGCCTACGCGATTGTGACGGCGGGCGAAATCGCGACGGCTGATGCCCGCGGGGTCGTCAGACGCGGAGACGACAAAGCCGTCACGCCGGACACGCCCTTTAACACGGGCTCAGTTTCCAAGAGCTTTACGGCGCTGGCCGTGATGCAACTGGTGGAGGCGGGCAAGGTCGATCTGGAGACCGAAGTATCGCGCTATCTCGCCGCTTTTTCCGGCCAGCCCGCCGGCGCTATCACGATTCGCCAGCTGCTAAGCCACACGAGCGGGTTTTCCACATTTCAAGGGAATCTTTCCCACCAGGACAACACGCTGCACAATAATGCGCTGGAGCGCCAGGTCGACCAAATGGCCGGGGAGGTTCCTGCCCACCCACCGGGCGAGAGGTGGGAGTATTCGAACTTAAACTATCAAATTCTGGGGCGCCTGATCGAGGTCGTCAGCGGACAGACCTATCAGGCCTACATTGAGAACCACATCCTGAAACCGGTGGGCATGACGCACAGCTTTGTCGCGGATGGCGAGATCCACGACGCCATGGCGTACGGGCACCGACCTTGGTTCGGATCGAAGCGGCCGTTGGACGCAAACCGCACCGATCTGAGCACGGCGCCCCAAGGCGGGATCATCGCCAGCGCCCGCGATCTCGCCCGGTACATGCAGATGATGATGAATGGCCGGGACGACGTGCTGAGCGCCAAAGGCAAAGCGAACATGATGCAACCGGCCAGCAAAGCCTCGCCGTTTTACGGATTCGGATGGTTTGTGAACACCGGCAATGGCACCGTCTGGCACACCGGGAACAGCGTCGGCTACGAATCACTCGCAACGATGATGCCGACAAAGAAGAATGCGGCGGTCGTGCTGGTCAACGCCGGCAGCGGCGTCGGCTTTGGAGAAACGCTCCAGCTCCGCAACGGCCTGGCGGCCCGGGCGCTCGGTCTCGATTACGACGGCGAAGGGTCCCGGACATCCCTGAAACTCTTGTTCGTCTCTCTGGTTCTTACGCCCGTCCTGTTTTTGCTCAGCATCCTCTGGGCCTGGTTTCATCGCCGCGCATTGCGGGGCAAGTCGGGGGCCTTCGGTCTGTTCAGTTTGTGGTTCCCGTTGTTCACCACGCTGGGCTCGGCCTGGGTCGTTTTCAGTCTCATGCCGGGCCTGCTCGGCGCCTCGTTCAGCACGCTCAATCTGTTCGCGCCCGATCTTGGTCTGACCTTGATCGCCATTCCTGTGACGGGAGTGCTGTGGGCCGTGTTTCGGTTGGGCGTGGCCTACAGCGGCAAAACATCCCGGGACTGAGCACGGGGATTTCATTTCCTTGGCGGCCGGGCCCGGCGAGCTGAACCGCCGTCCAAAGCATCGAGCGTCGAGTCTCAGGTTTCAGCTCCCATACCAGCGTCCCTTCGAATCGGGATTCTCGGTCGGGGCCGTTGCCCTGACCTAACCGACGAACAGATGCCCTGAGTCTGCCCACTTTTCAGCACGACCCACCGGGATCTGGGCCGCCACCTTGGCGGAATTGATCCGAGGGATGGCGGGTTTGTGGCGGCGGGGTGTCAGAACGAGTGAACCTCCTTGCCCTATGGTTGCCATCCCGCTGTCTGCCTGTCTCGCCTGTTTCCGTGCCACCGTATGGCGCCGCCCGTCGGTCGGGCGCGCCTTCTTGTTGTTAGGTGCCCTGTGCACCGCGTTGTTCGCGGCCACCGCCAGCGCGGCGCCGACGATCACCAAGTTTCCGAATTCGCAGACCGTGGCCGTCGGGACGAACGTGACGCTGTCCGTCGAGGCCACCGGCACGGCTCCGCTCAGCTACCAATGGTATCGCGGCGCCGCGGCCATCACGGGAGCGACGTCCTCCACCCTCACGCTCTCGGACGCCCAACTGGCCGACGCGGGCGTCTATGCGGTCGCCGTCACCGACGCCACGGGCACGGTGCGCACGTTCAACGGGTACAGCCAGACCATTGCCGCCGGCAACTACCACAGCCTTTTCGCCAAGTCCGACGGTACCCTGTGGGCCGCAGGCAACAACTCGTCTGGTCAGCTGGGGGATGGCACCACCATCAGCCGGCCCATTCCGGTCAGCGTGGCCACCAACGTCACGGCCGTTGCGACCGGCGGCATCCACAGCCTGTTCGTGAAGAGCGACGGTTCCCTGTGGGCGATGGGCAACAATGGCAACGGTCAGCTCGGGGACGGCACCACCACCAACCGCAGCACCCCGGTGCAAATCGCCGCGAGCGGGGTTGTCGCCGTCGCGGCCGGCAGCAATCACAGCCTGTTCCTCAAGGCTGATGGCACGCTCTGGGCCATGGGCGCGAACAACTACGGCCAGCTCGGCGACGGCCTCAGCACGGGCCGCACGAGCCCGGTGCAAATCGCTTCCGGCGTTCAGACCATCGCCGCGGGCACGAACCAGAGTTTCTTCATCAAGACCGACGGCACGCTCTGGGCCTGTGGCTACAACGTCTACGGCCAGCTCGGCGACGGGACCACAGCCAATCGCAACACACCCTGGCAGGTGGCCAATGGCGTCGTCGCAGTTGCCGCCGGCGTCTACCACACTCTCTTTCTCAAGACCGACGGCTCCGTCTGGGGCATGGGCTCCGGCGGCGGCGGTCAGCTCGGCAATGACAATCTCAGCGGCCGCCTCCTCCCGGCGCAGATCCTGACCGGGGTGGATGCCATCGCGGCCGGCAACAACTCCAGCTACTTTCACAAGGCGGACAATACGCTCTGGGCCTGCGGTTATAACGTCTATGGTCAGCTCGGGGATGGGACGAACAATCAACGAAGTACTCCCGCCCAAGTCGCCGCAAACGTGCTCACGATGCGGGCGGGGGATTTATATGCTTACTTGCTTCGAACCGATGGCACGCTGTGGGCCTGCGGATATAACGGCAATGGCCAGCTCGGCGACGGCTCTTTCAACAATCGCCTCACCCTTCTGCCCGTGCTGGTGCCAAGCGATACTCCCGCCGTCCTGAACGTGGGTCTTCCTCCGATCATCACCCAGCAACCGGCATCCCAGGCCATCAACGCCGGCTCCTTTCTGGCACTCTCAGTCGGTGTGGCCTATGGCGTGAACCAACCCTTCTTCCAATGGTACAAGGACGGCAAGGTCATCCCGGGGGCGACGGGATACAACTACTCCATCGGTTCGTTTTCACTCGACCGAGTGGGATCCTACACGGTGACCGTCACCAACACCTATGGCAGCGTCACCAGCACCGCGGCCGATCTCTCGCTCGTGTTGCCGGTCGTGACGCCGCAGATCGCCGTGACCGGGAAGGCGGTTTCTTTTCCGGCGACACACGGAGGCGCCGGCACCGTTACCTGGCAGCTGTCCACGGATGGCGGCACCACTTGGACCGCGCTCACCAACAATGACACCTACGCCGGCACCGACTCACTCGCGCTCAGGATCCCCAACGTGACCCGCGCGATGGCCAATCACCTCTTCCGGTACCAGGTCACCTCCGGCACGGCCGTGGCAACCAGCGCTCCCATCAGCATCAATGTCATCGCCTCGCCCCTCGAAATGCCCACCTCCCTCACCATCGATCGCACCAGCGGCAAACTCTACGTGACCGACGCCGCCGCGCAGACGGTGCTTGCGGTCTCGACCGACCTGAAGCTCGCCGTCATGGCCGGCCGATCCGGCGAAACCGGCACGGCCAACGGTCCCGCCGCCAGCGCACGGTTCCACGAGCCGTCCGGCCTCCTGCAAACCGCGGATGGCTCACTCCTCCTCGCCGACACTTCCAACTCCTCGATCCGCGAAATCAACGCCAGCGGCGCGGTCAGCACCTACGCCGGTCAGAACGGCGCCGCCGGTGCCACCGACGGCAACACCGGCGTGGCTCGCTTCCAGGCGCCCGTCGGTCTGGCGGTCGACCTCTCTGGCAATCTCCTCGTCACCGACCAGGCCGCCCACACCGTACGGCTGATCGGTGGCGGCTTGGTGCAGACGGTCGCCGGCCGCGCCGGCATTCCCGGGGTCGCCGACGGTCAGGGCACCGCCGCCAGTTTCAACGCACCCAGTGGCATCGCCGTACGGCGCGACAACGCCTCTTCCATCAGCTGGAGCGGTGGAAACAACGGCTACGGCACGACCTTTGTCGCCGACCAAGGCGGCCACACAATCCGCACCATCACCTCAACGGGACTGGTCGGCACCTACGCCGGGCTCGCCGGCACACCTGGATTCGTCAACGGCAACCGCACGAACGCACGCTTCCGCCAGCCCTCGGGCCTCGCCTTCGACAGCGACGGCAGTCTCTTTGTCGCCGACACCGGCAACCATGTCATCCGCCGGATCGACCCATACGGCAACGTGTCGACCTACGCCGGCATCGCGGGCGTCGGCGGCCTGATGGACGGACCCAGCGGCCAGTCGCAGTTTCTTTATCCCGAGGGCCTGGCGGTGGATGCCGCAAGAAACGTCTACGTCGCCGACACCGGCAACGGCGTGATCCGCATGATCACGCCCGCCGGCAGGGTCTCGACGCTGCTGATTCTCGGCAACGTCCCGACCATCACCACGCAACCGGCCGGACTCAGCATCACCGCCGGATCGGGTGCAACCTTCACCGTCGCCGCGAGCGGCGAGGGCTCGCTGACCTACCAGTGGAAGAAGGATGGCACGCTGATCCCCGGCGCCACGAGCGCCTCCTACTCGATCACCGCCGCCACCACGGGCCACGCTGGCAACTACAGCGTCGCCGTGACCAACAACTGGGGTACCACCGAAAGCGCGAGCGCCGCGCTCACTGTGACAAGCCCGCCACCTCCGACCACTGGCGGCGGCAGCACGGGCGGTGGCAGTGGAGGAGGCGGTGGTGGCGGCGGTGCTCCTACCCTACCCTTCCTCCTGCTGCTCGGCGTCATGGCAGCCGTGCGGCTCTGGCGGCGAGGCTCTCTCGGGGCTGAGGCGGCGTGATGATGCCTACGGACCTTGGGAGCACGGCCCACCGGGACGTGGGCCGCCACCTTGGCGGAGACCCAATGGGCGCACGACGGCCATTGGCATCGGGGCACCTGAGCGCGAAAACGGGCCCGAGGACAGATCGAGGCCAAGGCTCGATCGGAACTCTGCGTCCACTTCCCGATCCCTGTCCCCGGCTGCCCGCTCCTTGTTACTTGTTACCTGATATTTGGCACTTGGTCTTTGGCTTTTTGGCATCCTGGCCTACGGCCTTTTCAGCCTACCGGTGCTCCTCGTAGCTGATGTCGATCTTGGCGGTGAAGGCTTGTTTCTTGGCGGTGCCCTGGAAGCGGATGCTGTGCGTGAGCTCGTCGTAGACCCAGCCGTTCACCGGGTCAGGCTTCACCTCCTGGCCGTCGACCAGCACACGAATGCTTTTCTTGTAGAGGGTGGCGCCGGGGCCGACCGGTTCGAGAGCGACGGCGACGGTGTCGGCGATCCGGTCACCGAGCGCGGCGAGCGGTTCGGAAAAATCACTCTCGATGTTCAGCACCGTGCCGCCCGTGAGCTCGGCGGCGCGGCGGTGCGAAACGTTGTTCGGTGACACCACCGCGTGCATCTCGATCTTTCCGCGTTTGTTGCCCTTCACGATGATGAAGGGACGCAGCACCCAGTAGTTGATGTAGCCGTCGAGCGTCTGGCGCTTGCCGGGGTTCTCCGCGTTGTACTCCTTGAGCAGTTCGGGGAGCGTGCCGTTCTCGATCCACGCGGCCTTGCGGCCACCGTCCGGCAAGTCCTTCCAGAGCGCCATGCGCGTCTCCTCCTCATCCATGAAGTACACGACGATGGTGGTGGCTTCGGGCCGCAGGAAGGTATGGTCCTTGTTGTAGAAGCCCGCGACAAAGTTGTACACGGACGTGAACGCCGTGCGGTTGCTGTCGCCGTTGGTGCCCACCTTCACGAGCTCGGCAAAGATGCCGTCGGGCGTCGACGGGGTCACCCACGGCTGGGGCATCACGGGCAGGGTCACCAGCGAACCGTTGCTCGCCACCCGCTTGGTGATCGCCTTCGGGCGCTGCTTGCGGTCGAGCACGGGATTCCCTGCGGCGTCGATCTCCACGGACCGGACTTTCTTGAAATTGAGCTTTTCGCCGGACCACCAGCTCGTGGCCGCGTCGACGAAGTCGGTCGTGAGCACGCCGATGCGGTAGTCGAGGTGGCGCTCGTCAAACAGCTGGCGGAAACGCCGCAGATTGTCGGCGATGCGGCTCTGGTGCGGGGCCATCGAGGGCGAATTGTTGATCACGAACACAAGATCGACCTCGCGGCTCTTGGCGCGGTCAACGGCGATGTGCTTCGGATCGCGGATCGGCTCGACCTTCACCACCACGATGTTTTCCACGCCGAGGCGGGCGTTGTTCTCATCGTAGGTGTAGTAGTTGAAGCGGTCCTCGCCGATGAAACCGGGGTCGGGCGCGTACGTGAGCTGTCCGGTTTCACGATCCAGCCGGGCCGACCCGTGCCGGGGTTTGACCTCGTCATCCAGTGCATAGACCACCTTCGGGTTGTTGATGCTCGTGCGGTCGGCCGCGCTCATGAAATCCTCGTGGCTGGGGATTTTCTGGCTGATCGCGGTGTTGGGCCGGGTGATCAGAGCCACGCTCTGCTCCGCCATGACGCGCTCCCGGGGCCCGGTGATCACAAACTTTTCCAGGACCACGGGCGCCGGGGGTTTCACCTGGATCAGCACCTTGTTCTGGAAGACGAGGCCGGAAGTCTCGTTGCGCACGGTGTAGGTGAACGAGTCGGTGCCCACGTAATCCTCGCGCGGACGGTAGACGAAATAGCCGGACCGACCGCTCTTGTTCTGAAAAAAGTCCTCCTCTTCCCCACCCGCCAGACCTAACTGCCCGAACAGGGGCGATTCCGTGACGGTGTAGACCAGATCGCCGGTGGTATCGGGACTGAGAATCTCCGGGGCGACGGTGAACTGGCCGTGCACGCCTGTGCCCTCGGCCACCAGTTTCATCGGGATCGTCGAGACGATCACGCCCGCATCGACAGACGCCGGCGGGGTGTCGGCCCGGGCCGCGCCACCGCTCAACACGAGCAACAGGCCCAACAGGTGCAGCCACGCCAGAAAATGGGTTTTGATCTTCATAAGGTAAGGACGATGGCGACTTTGGAGTCTGTCAATCGGTACTATGTTCCGCCGGATGCGATGAACTGACAGGGGAATTGAAAGTGACGGGATCCAGCCTCGGTTGCCAGACAGCGCAATCGGAGTCCCTGATTCATCAAATTCGCATGAAATCGAGGACGCCATACAGCCATGGCCCTCTTCCCGCGGCAAAGGGACCAGACCATAATCGGTAGCGAGGGTGTCCTAGGCCGCGGCAGCCCCGCTTCAGCCGGGCCTGCCGGTCAAGGCCGGTTCCGGCACCAAACGCACTTCCCAGCCGAGGATCGAGTCCAGCTCCGCCTTGATGAAATACGCGCAGGCTTCCGCGGCGTCCGGGGTGTTGATCGGTCCCTCCAACGAACGCGTCCGGCTGCCCGTCAGGTACAAACCCTGGTAGGGCCCCTGGAAAAACCAGCCCCAGTTCGCCCCCTTGTCGCCGGAGTATTCCAGCCACAACGCGATGATGGCCTCACGGCCCGCGATGCCGGACCGGATTTCCTCCACCCCGATCTCCTCATGCTGGTGAGCGTAACCGGTTTCGCGCACGAGCTGCAGCAAGGTGACTCCCCCGCGCAACCTGAGCCCGACCGGCAAAGCATAGATTGCCTCGAGGATGGCAGCCCGGTCGCGCGGTACGGCTTGCATGCGGCCACCCTAGGAGCGGATCCGGCCGTGCCAAACTCTTTCAACCGGGCCTGGCCTTGTGAGGCGCGGAGAACAAAGACCCCGCAGGCGCCAGCACGGGCCGCCGCGGCCGGGCCCGCCTACACACAATGCGCCGGCGGCACCACTGGACGGACTTCGATGATCATGCGGTGGTCGAGACCCGGACACGCCCCGGCCACTGCGACCGCCTCGTCCAGCGTGCAGGGCTGCAGCAAAACATAGCCTCCGACCACCTCCTTGCCCTCGGCAAAGGGACCGTCCGTGATGATCGTCGCGCCGATCGGCCCCCGCAGGATCTTGCCCGTATTTTCCAGCCCGTTCGTAGCCACGACCCGGCCCTGCTGCTTGAGGTCGCCCATCCACGTGGCGAATCGCGCCATGATCGCCTGCAGTTCCTCGGGCGAGGGCGTGACAGCAGGATAGGGATATTGCAGGAGGATGAGATGCTGACGGAGTTCGGGAGAAGTGGTCATGTTAGGAGAGGTACCTCAATACGACGAACAAGCGGGTGCAAAACGGACACTGGTCGGCGACAAATTTGCCGGCAAGGCCCGGTTGCTCGCAATCACCGCGCGTCGCCGGGCCTTGGTTTACCGAAGCAACCAAGGGGCAGCGAATGAACCCTGCACCCCGGAACACGGTTTCATGAAAGCTGCCCGAAGCTCGCCGCGAGTTGACGCCGGGCCTTTCCCGGCTAGCCATGGTGGCATGCGCTTCCGTCGTGACGTCGTTGGCCTCTCGCTGCTGGTCCTCGGACTCGTGTTGCCGGGTGTCCGTGGCTCGGAGTTCTTGTTGTTCAAGAACGTCTGGGGCAACGTGATCGTGGCCACCGACACGACCATCGCGGGCAAGGAACTCATCCCACCCACTCCCGACAAACCGGTCTACTACAAGGGCATTTCGCTCGGCCGCAAACTCGGCTCGATCCCGGGAGACCATGAACCAAACGAGAAGGAGCTCAACCGGTTCGTCGCCAACGTCCTCGCCAAGCAGGGCTATCTCAGTGCCGAGCCTGGTGGAGGGGAACCCTCCTTGTTGCTCGTGGTGCAATGGGGCTTCATGGAACCGCGCAGCGGCGACCTGCTCTGGTTTTTGGGCTACGATCCCGAAAAGGACATCGGGGCACCCGTCATGGCCGGGATGATCGGCGCAGAAGTCTTTCGCACCGGCTTCCGCTCACAAGCCATCGACACCATCCTGTCCGATGCCAAGGCGCCGATCTACGGCATCATTGTCACTGCTTTCGAATTCAAAACGGCCAAGACGCCCACCCCCGTCATCTACTGGCAGACCCGCATCGGGCTTCCGGCCAACGGCAAGTCGATGGCCACGGCGCTGCCCACCATGCTCGTCGCTGCCGGCCCCGCGATCGGGCGCGCCACCGATTCACCGGTGCTGCTCGATGCCGACAATGCCCGCCAAGGCACCGTCACTTTTGGCGAACTCAAGTTTTCGGACGTCGTGCCCGAGCCAGCGCGCAGCGGAACCAGCCGGTAGGGCGGCAGGGCACTTCGCCGCCGAGATTACAACCCTCTCCGCGCTCTCTGCTCCCTACTCTCCGCTCGCTCACCCGTTCGGGATATCCGGCTCCACCAATAGCGCCAGTTGCGCGAGCGATTCCTGCCAGCCGAGGTAACACATCTCCGCCGGGATAACCCCGGGCACGCCGGCCTGCTCGATGGACACATCGGTGCCACAGAGCACCTTTTTCAAGACGACCGTCACCCGGATCTCGCCGGGCAGGTTCGGATCGTCGAACTTGTCCGTGTAGCGTAGACGTTCCCCGGGGACCAACTCCTGGTAGGTCCCGCCGAACGAGTGGCTCTGTCCGGTTGAGAAATTCGTGAACGACATCTTGTAGGTGCCGCCGACCTTGGGCTCCTGATGATGCACCTTGGCCGTGAACCCGTAGGGCGGAATCCACTTCGCGAGCGCGTCGGCCTCGAGAAAGGCCCGGTAAACTTTGTCGGTCGGCGCCTTGAGGACGCGGTGCAGTCGGATGGTGTGCGTGGACATGATGGGGATCTCTTGAAGGGGTTGGCTAAGCTGTAGGAATTCGGGACACCTCCTCAACGATCAAACACCGCTGGGACGGACACACCGGCCGCACCTGTCGACAACTGGAACCAGTCAATCAGCCTTCGCCCGACGTCCGAGCAAGGCTCCCTCCATCGCGCTGCAAAACCACAAGCTATATACTGTTCTCAGGCTTGCCACCGTCTTTGACTTGTTTTTAGCGGATTACACAATATATAGATTGTCATGGCTAAACCCGAAAAAACTTCCTCACCTGCTGAAAAGAATAAGCAATCGGGAGGTTCGACGACCGGGTTGCCAAGCGCCCGCCCACCGGAGGGCGGCTGGTTGCGAGCGGTCCGCCAGGAACTGGGACTCACCCAGTCGACGGTGGCCAAAACCGCCGGACTCACCCAACAGGCCTACGCGCAATTTGAGCAGGGCGAAGCCAAAGGCACCCTTTCCCTTGGCAACCTGCGGCGCTCCGCCGACGCGATGGATTGCGACCTCGTCTATTTTCTGGTGCCGCGCAGGCAGCCCGCGCAGGCCGTTGCGGACCTCGCGGCGGTGCGAGCTCCCGAACCGGATCGCGAGGAGGTTGCCGCGCGCCCGCAAGCCTCTGCCCGTCCGCCAGCCTCCGATGACCACGCCGCGACCATCACGCTGGACCTCGTACAGGATCATCACCTCCTCTAAAGCCAAGGATCCTGGCGGTCGGCCCACGGACCGAAACCAATTCTTCGCGCTCTCCGGCCCATCGCGCGAGAGCGCGGCGATCAGCTTACGTAGGGTCAGTCTCCGACTGGCCCGTTCCGCGCTCCTCTTTCCAACCAAGCGGCCGGTCGGAGACCGGCCCTACCCTGACGACGTCGCGTGGCTTGAATGGTTCGTTCAAGCGAGCGTGCGGCCAGTGCAGCTGTTCCGCGCGTATCGCCCATCGAGCAATAGCGCGTGCATCGCGCGAACAACGCATCAGCCCGGCCCGCGCATGCGGCCCTTGGTTTGCGTAGGGTCAGTCTCCGACTGGCCCGCTCCGCGCTCCCCTTTCCAACCAAGCGGCCGGTCGGAGACCGGCCCTACCCTGACGACATCGCGTGGTTTGAAAGGTTTTTCAAGCGAACGCGCGGCCACTGCACCTGCTCCGGGCAAAGCAGGCGCACCGTGAAAAATAATTTCACTGCGCCACCCTCTCAGCGCTGAATATTCACTCTGATTTCGCTTCCCGGAATCACGCAGCGCCCTTGTAACTGTGGCCCTACCCAATGCCCCAAACCTTTCTCTCATTCGACGCTGATTCCTCCCGCCGGCTCATTCGCGCCCACGCGCTGGTCGCGCTACTTCTTCTCGCCGCCTCGGTCGTTCAGGCGGAAGCCGCGCCTGATCTCAGCGACGCCGCGATCACCCAACGTTACGAACAGCGTCGCGAATTCATCCTCAGCCAGGCGGTCGCCGCCGTCGTGCCGGGCGACCTCACCAAGGGCAGCAAATTCGACATCGCCGCCTGCCTGCAGCGCGGTGAGAAGGTCGAGGCCGCGCTCGCGCGCCTGGCGCGGCTCGATGGCGGTGAGCCGTCCGGCAACATGTTCTGGGTTTACCCGACCGTGGCCGTGATGATGGCCGGCGACCGCACCCTGGACGAGGCGAGCAAGGCGCGCATCGCCGAGCTTTGGCGCACCTACTGGCCGAGCCGCGGCGACACCGAGAACCATTGGGTGCTCACCTACGCGAGTCTCTACCTCGCGGCGCAGGCCTACCCGGGCGCGGGCCCCGAACATTGGTTCAACGGCAAGTCGTCCGCCGAAAACATGGCCGAAGCCCGCGACTATCTCGACCACTGGATCGACGTCACCACCGCGCACGGCCAGGGCGAATACGATTCGCCCAACTACATCGAGGAGTACGCCGTCGGTCTCGCGCTGATCGCGGGCTGGGCGCAGGACCCGGTGTTCCGGGAGCGCGCGAGACTCCTGTTGGACTACCTCTTCTACGACTACGCGGTGGAGACGCTCGACGGCATCTATGGCGGCGCCCACAGCCGCGTGTACCCGCGTCACATCATGGCGCCGGGTCGCACTGCCTCCTCCGCCCTAGGCTGGATGCTCTTCGGCCTCGGCGAATACGAGCCCAGCGAACGCCAGGTGACGTGGCACCAGCTCCGCGAGGAGCTGCCGGAACGCGGCGCGAAGATCATCGCGCTCAGCGGCTACGCGCCGCCGCCCATCTTGGAGCGCATCGCCCGCGACCGCGCCACACCGTATGTGGAACGCGAGCTCAAGCGCACCCGCTGGCGCATGCGCCACGCCGGTCCCGATTCCTTTGTCATCGGCGACAAACGCACCGCGCCCGTGTACAAGTACAGCTACGTTGATCCGGATTTCATACTCGGCTCCTCGCAGGGCGGACTGCTCCAACCCATCCAGCAGCAGACGTGGGGCCTCGTCTGGCGTCACGACGGCAAAGTGGTGGACGGCGCCGCGACCTTCTTCGGCACCCAGCCCTACTACTCGGAGGTCGAGGGCAGCATGTATTTCTCGGCGGATCCGGATGTTGTCACCGAGCTGATCGTGCGCTCCAAAGCGGACTACAACTCGCCCGACAAGCTCCCCGGGGGCTCGCCCTATGAACAGGTGGTGCAGAACGGTCCCGCGCTGATCGCGCTGCAGGACATCCCTCCGACAGCGGCGTTTCACCACACGACGCTCTTCTTCTCCCGCGACCTCGCAGAGACGGTGGAAGACCCGTCGGGCTGGATCTTCTCGCAAGGCGGTCCCGTCTACATCGCCACCCGGCCCTTTGTGAAGGGACAATGGAAACCGAATGACTGGACCGGCTTCCTCGGTCGCGGCGGTGGCGGCATCTTGATCAGCGGTGATTTCAACGAATGGGGCACCGGTCATCGCTGCTACGTCAGCACCGCCCTGCAAAACGGCTATGTCGTGCAGATTGCCCCCGTGCGCGACTTCCCCTCCTTCGCCGCCTTCCAGCAGGCGGTCCGCGCCCTGCCGCTGACCTTCGCGCTGAGCCCGACGCCCAGCGCGACCTTCACTGCGTTGGACGGCAGCGTGCTGCAGGCCCGTTACGGCGAAACGCCGACGGTGAACGCGACCCCACTCGACTACGCCCATTGGCCGCTGTTCGAAAGCCCCTTCGGCCACGCGCTGGCCGGGGAGAACAAACTCACGCTGCAACACGGCAGCGAAACGCGGGTGCTGGACTTCACGCGCGACCGGACCCCATCCGCCCAGGCGAGCAGTTCCGCGGCATCGATTCCTGCGGCTGTTGCCACGCCCGCCGACACGACCACCTTCTACGCGGCGGTCGCCATGACCAAGGCCCAGCGCAACACCTCGACGCCTTCCGACTCGGGTCTGTATCTGCGCAAGCCATCCGGCGACTGGACGCACACGGGGCCGCGTATTCTGGGCGTGGCGAACGTCGCCGTGCAGCCCACGAATCCCGCCGTGATGCTGATCGCCTCCGCCGATGGCATCGTGCGCTCGGCGGATGCCGGCCGGACCTGGCGCAAGACCACCGGCTGGGAAACTGCCGACGTGCGCTCCCTCGCCTTCGATCCCGCCCGGCCGGATCGCGCCTACGCCGTCACGGCCTGGGGGCCGTTGCGCTCAACCGACGCCGGGCAAAGCTGGTCCCTCGCGCAAAGTGGACTCGACCGGTTGTATTGCCAGGCGCTGACCGTCGACCGCGCGCAGGCCGACCGGGTGCTGATCGGCATGGAGCAGGGCATCTACGCCTCCACGGATGCGGCGGCCACGTGGACGCGACTGGATTTCCCGGAGGCACCGGTGAACCGCCTTCAACAAAGCCCCGTCGACGCCAATCTCCTCCTCGCCGTCACGATCGGCCGGGGCGCCTGGCTCTCCCGTGATCGCAGTTCGCACTGGACAGCAGTCGATCCCGGCACCGCGCGCGCCAACCTCTACGCCGCGGCCCTGCATCCGCACGATGCCTCCCGGATGGCGATCGGCGGCTGGGAAACGGGCGTACGGGTTTCCGCCGACGGCGGCGCCACCTGGGGCGATCGCAGCGCCGGTCTTCCGAATCGCCGCGTGTTCGTCCTCGCCTTCGATCCCACGCAGAAGAACCGCCTTTGGGCATCCACCTTCGAGGAAGGCTCCTTCTACAGCGACGACCTCGGCCAGACGTGGCAGGACGGCGGCCTATACGGCGCGTACGGCGCGGACTTCGTCTTCGCACCGGCGGCAACCACGGCTAGCGGCCAATAGTTGCGAGCCCCTTCTCCGCCCATACAGCGTCGCATCAATCCGGCCTGACAGTGGAAATCGTCTGGCGTTGCAGAACGTCCCGCAAAACCTGTCCGCATGCCCCACGTACCCGGACTGCGCAGCTGCTACACCAAGGTCGGCCGCCTTGTTTATTTCGGCCGGATGCTCGACAAGATCCGTCTGCACGCGGCTGGACAACTGCCGGCCGACTACGTGGCCAACCTCGGCGACGAGAAATTCTTCGTGCTCGACGGCCGTTGCTGCCGCTTCCTTGGCGTGCGCTACGCCGATCTGCGCGAGCGCACGCTGGCCGGTGACACCGACGAGGCGGTGCTGGCCTGGGCCCATGCCCATGGCACTCCACGTTCGGACGAGGAGTGCCACATGTGGAACCGTTTCATCCTGAAACTAGGCTGGCGTGACGAGCGTTCCTCGCTGCTGCCCCAGCGCATTCTCGACGCCGGCCTGACCGGCAAGCCGATCGAGACTATCATCGATCACATCGAGTTTGACGAGGGCCGCGACCCCGTGGCGACCAAGGCGTGGGACACCGTCTGAGCGACAATGCGTGACGCGCAGTCGTGATCGCACCGGCACTGGAAGCCGAAGCGGTCACCGTGTGGCCCGCGTGATCTGATTCAGCCCGTGACCGGAACGATCCGGCGCCGGACACTTGATACACCTCGGTAAAAATCAGGCGACATTCCGGACCGGTTTCAAAAATACGTTGCCCTCGAATTCGTGCGACCTAATCAATTGCGCGGGCCACCCTCCTATGGACCTCAAGCAATTCTGCCGGCTGCACTCACTCAAATCGCGTGGCCTGTCCGCCGCTCTCGCCCTCTTGTTCGCTGCAAGCTGGAGCGGCTGCAGCAAAACCGAACCGCCTGCCCCGGGTCCGGTGAAACCCGCGAAGTCCGCCAAGACCACGCCCGTCGGCAACCCCAAGACGACCGGCCGCCTCTTGGTGAAGAGCAACCGGGCCAATACCCTGATTGAAGCCACCCGCATCGTGCCCGCCGATGCCCCGGCCCCCACGCCCATTGCCGGGATCGACGAAGGCGCCGCCGAACAGGCCCTCGCGGGATTGATGCCCGGCACTTACACGGTAACCGCCCGCTCCCCGGGCTGGCCCGACGTGCGGGCGGAAGCGAAGATCGAGGCCGGCCTCACTACGGAAGTCGCGATCCATTTCAAGAGCGGCTCGCTCCGACTCGAATCGCTGCCCACCGGCGCCACGGTGAAAAAGAGCGGCGCCATCCTCGGCAAAACTCCCCTCGTGGTGCATGACCTGCCGCCCGGCGACCTCGATCTCACCCTCGAGTACCCCCTCTGGCCCGTTTTGCCCTTCAAGACAACGATCACCGAGGAGCAGGAAACCGCCGCCACCGCGCGCCTGCCCCACGGTCGACTGATCATCGAGAGCGTCCCCGCCGGCGCGACCGTGCTCTTCAGCGGCCGCACCCTCGGTCAGACGCCCCTCACCATCGAACGTTTCCAGGCCGGCACCAAGAAGCTCACCCTGCAGTCCCCGGATTTTCCGGCGCTGGAACTCTCCGTAACGATAGAGGACGGCGGGGAGGTCAGACTCTCCCCCTTGCTGTCCGCCGCCTTCCCCCTGTTGGATCCCGCGGCTTTCCTACGCGCAATCTGGGTGGAAACTCCTAAGGAAGACCCCGAGAAAATCGCCCCTGCCTTCAACCCGACCACCGGCTTCCGGTCCCGGAACGGGATCGTGAGAAATTTGCACCGCCGGAAGCTATTCGAGGACTGGCTGCGCCGGCCCTACCGCTTCACCGGCACGGTGAAATCCTACAACCGCGACACCGGACAGATCGAATTCGCGGAGCAGCGCAGCGAACTCTCCCGTTATCGCGTTTACGCACAACTCTCGGCCAGCGCCCGCGGCAACCAGGCATTCGCCGATCAGTTGACCAAGGGCGCGACCATCGAGCTGTACGGCAAGCTGAGCGCAGTGGAGGAACCGACGTCGGCCTCCAGTTATATCTCAATCGAGTTTATCGAGAGCGAGCCGCAGCGCTGAGGCCGGACGCGAGTTTGAGTTCAGGGTCACGCGCCCAGCGATGGGGTCTGGGTTTTGGGGTTTGGGGTCTGGCGTCTGGGGTCTGGGGTCTGGGGGGGCGAGTGTCATGGCTTACTTCCTTGCGTGCGAATCGCCCGCACTCCTGACGCTCGACCTGGAACAGCACTGGCCTCTTCGTCACCTGCGTCATTTGACAAACGGGTTCCGGGGGTAATGTTTTTTGTGACACTTGCTGTCACGAAAATCATGAAGCGTCTCACCCATATTTTCGGGATCACGGTGCCATTGATCTGCCTTGGCGCAGGCCGCCCCGTGGTCTGAGCCGCTGGCAATCGGCATTGATCCTCAGTCCACGGGCGCTCCAACCGGGAGCCTGGCTCCTCGCGCGATGGCGACTGCCGGCTGTCGCTTTTTCACCCCGCTCGCATGCACGCGAATTCCGCTCAACCGACAACCCCACCCCATCATGAATACTGTCATCCATACGATCGAACGTCCGGATACCGGACTCCACGCCAAGCAAATCCTGAATCAAAACGGATTTGTCTGCACCCACTACACGCTGAAGCCGGGCGCAGACACCGAGCTCCCCACCAGCATGTCCAACGACGACCAGATGCTGTACGTCCTCGAAGGTGAAGTGGCGGTCCTCGCCCGCGGCGTGACCACGCTGCTGAAAGCAGGCTCCGCCATGCTCATGACCGCCGGCAAGGCCGTCGAGCTGACCGCCCGGGCGGAAAACTCCGTTCGCCTGCTGCGCGTCGAAATCCCGCCCCGCCAAATCGTCACGCCACAGATCATCCGGCCGGGCAACTGACCCACGCATGCGTGTGCGGAAGGGATGCCAACCTTCCAAGGACACAGCCCAACGGCCGCTCTGGGCTTGAAATAGCCGAAACCGACCAGCCCACGAAAGGGAGCAGGCGGGTTCGCATGCGCTGCGCTCAGGCGCAGGCTTTTTCGCCGCTGACCACGCGCACGGTGTTGCCTTCACGCCAGCAGCAATGAACCAGCAGGCTGCGATGCACCTTCGGAATTCCGCGTTCGCCCGCCCGGACCTTTGAGAGGACGAGGTCGACCGCAGCCTTGCCGATTTCATCGGAGTTCTGGTCGATGCCGGCCCACGAGGCCGTGGCTCCGGTAACGTCCAGGGATACCAAGCCGATGTCCCGCGGACAGAGCATCCCGCAATCCGCGAGCCACTCGCGCATGCGGTTGGGCTGGTTGCGGAACGTCGAAAGGGTCAGCACGCAATCCACGCGATGCTCCCGCACCCAGTCCGTGAACGCCCGCGCAGTGATCCGCTCGGGCAAGAACGGCGGAATAGCCGCCAGGCGGGGATTCTCGGCCGGCAGTGCCGCATAGCCATTGGCCCAGCCGTGGGTGGTGATCGAGTTCTGGTAACTCTCCATCGCGAGACCGATGCGGCGATAGCCCCGCGCAGCCAGCACCCGACCGGAGAGCAGCACCGCGTGGGTGTGGTCACTGACCACACAGTCGAGCTGCGGGTTCTGGATCATGTGGCCCACCGGTACGGTGGCAAAATGTTCCCACGGCAGCACCAATTCGAAAGGTTCCTTGGGAAAGGCCGCCAGCAAGATGCCGGCGATGCCCCGCGCCTGGAGGATATCGCCCAGCCGTCGCGCCGTCATGCCGTGGGACGTCAGCACGAATTCCGTCACGCCGAAGCCGAACCGGGCCGCTTGGTCCCGCGCGGCCGACCAGTGGCGGTTGAGGGTCGGGGTGGCCCGCCACTCCTGGGCATCGTCGCAAGGGGTGATGTAGGCGAGTGTGCCGAGATAGTGATTGGACACGCCGCGGCGGGTGGCCCGCATCACCTCGCCGAAGAGCGGATTGTACCGGTAGCCCAGCGCCGCGGCCGCCGACAGCACGCGGGCTTGGGTGATTTTGGAAACCTGGACGGCTCCCGTGAGGCTCCGCGAAGCCGTGGAGATGGATACACCGGCCTTGGCCGCCACATCCTGAAGAGTGACGCTTCCCGCTGGGGTGACGGAAATCATGGCTATCTAGTGCTCCGCCCGCCTTGCCCGGTCAAGCCAACGCCATCGTTTCCGCAACGTTTGCAGAAGGAAACCCGTTCCCCCATCGGGTAAAAATACGCGTTTTTTGCTCACATTCGCTATTCCGGCCGGTGGGCAATATGGAATCGGGACGCTTCGTTGCTGATGTCCTGCAACCGCGCGCGAACCAAGGTCAGGCCGCCGGTCGCATCGGCACGGATCCACAGGTCGTGCCGCCCAGGGACACCCAGGCCGACTCCCTTCACCCGCACATCCTCGAAGCGGGCATCGGACAGCGTTCCCTGACCTTTGTCCTGTCCCGGCGCGACCACCGTGAATCCATCCGAAAAACTGTCGCAGATTTCCACCCGACTCACCCGCAGGCCGGCAATGCTGCGACGGTCCAGACAAATCTGGAACGCCCCGCGCCAGGCCCACGAGTGATCATAGCCACCACACCGGATGAGTTCGCAGTCCTGCACGACGGTCGTGCCACTGAAGTTGTTGTCGATCTTCCGCTGTTCGTCGGCCGTGGGAAAGGTCGTGCTGATCAAGATGCCGCAGCCGCTCGAGATGTCGGTAAACCGGCAGTTCTCGATCCGGTTGTCCGCCCCGCCGTAGAGCGACGCCCCGTTGGCCAGAAAAGTCAGCTGTCCGGTCGATTGCCGGATCACGTTGTTGCCCGGCGTCACCGCCAGCTCTTCATGCCCCTGGTCTGACGCCACCGGCCACACGGCATAACAGTCATCGCCGGTCCCCCGCGCGGTGCAGTTCTGGATCACGGAGTGGTTCGTACCGACGCAGAAGTTGACCCCGTCGGCGAGAAGGTTGCGGAACCGGCAGCCGTCGATGACGAGGTTGGTCCCGTTGTAAACCCACACGCCGGCCTTTGTGTGCTCCACCCAGAGGCGCGCCACCGAGGCATCCGTCGCTCCGGCGACGACCACCCCGTCGTTGGCTTCCTCATCGTTCCGATAGTTCAGCTGGCCGGCGATCGCGAAGTCCGCGAGGTGCACGTCCCTGCCGGTCAGCTTGAACCGCACGCGGCGATCCGCCCGGCCATAGAGCGCCGGGTCACCCCTGAACGTCGTGTGCCACATCCCCGCTCCCTGGATCGTGACCCCCGACGGCACGATGATGTCGCCCGTGATGCGGTAGTCACCCGGCGGCACCCAAACCACTCCGCCTTGAATCTGCGCCGCGGCGATGGCCTTCCGCAGCGCCTTGGTGTCGTCGGTTTCAGGGTGTCCACCGGCACCGAAATCGAGCAAGGAGAGCGAACCGGCTGGACGGGCAACCGGCGGCGGCATGAGTTCAAGGTCGACCAGGTCGATCACACAGGGAATCCCGTCGTCGGTCGCCTTCTCCAGGCGCACGACGTCATCCGGACCGATGGTGAGCCCCTTGAGCCGCAGTTCGTCATAGAAATTCCGCGGCTTGCCTTGCGCAGGATCGTTGGAGAACGGATACGGGCCGTAGAGCCAGGCATTGCGCGAGGTAAGCGGCAGATCCCCGACGATCCGACCATTGACGAGAAGATGAAGCCGCGAGGCCGTGCCGCCCCCGGTCGTTGCATCCGGCAGGTTGTAGCGCACGACGAGCGAATCAAACCGGGCCGACGCCGTGAATTCCACCGCCGCACCGGCGCGGTCCAGCCGCACGCATCGTTGACCGGATGACTCCGTCTCCAGCCGGTGCGGTCCATATTCCGGACCGAGCACCGTTCCGGTCGTCCGCATGAGCTCCGCCTCGAAGGTAACCCAAGGAATCTCCGCGCCAGGGGCCGCCAGGGCGGACGACGATCCCAACGCACCTACGGTGCCGAGCAGAAATAGCCCCAATCGAGAAAGGCAGTTGTTAGTCAAAGCCGGATGCAGGCGAAAGGTCGGCTTCATGACAATTGCGGATTCGCCGCCTCAGCGGGCGGCAGGGTGGTGGTTGTTGCCCGGACATCGCCGAGCCGGACCGATAAGGTCTGTCCCGGTTCGGCGACGACCGGTTCCCCGGCGATCAAGAACCGGGGCGCGATCCGGTTGGTCGCGTCCGCGCGGATGGTCACGATCTTGGGAGTGATGCAGATCCGGAAGCGGGCGCCCCGGTACGCCAGTCCGAACTCCAGACTCCGCCATTGCGGATACAAACGCGGATTGATGACGACCTCCTCTTCATCCGCACGGACACCACCGAAACCAAAGACGGCCGCCATCCAGGCCCCGCCATTGGCCGCCGGATGGGTGCCCCCGATGAAGATGGTGCCGGCCTGGATTTTGTACCGGGCAAGCAGATCGATCTGGGCGGTCTGCAGAAAGTATTTGTAGGCAAAGTCCAGGTCGCCGAACTCCGCGGCGACCAGCGCATAGGCGCAGGCACTGAGGCTGGAGCCGTGCTCGGTGCGCGGCTCGTAGTACTCCCAGTTCGCCCGTTTGATTGCGGTCGGAAAACGCGCGTGGAAGAGCTCAAGCATCATCACCACGTCGGCCTGCTTGATGACCTGGGTCGGCACCGCCAGGCCCTGGCCGGCCCCGAGGTATTCGTTCGGGTGGACCATCTTGGTCTTCAGCTCCTGGACCGACACCTCCCGCAGCTTGAAATAGCCTTCGAACTGCTCGATCAACCCGGTTGCCGGGTCGGGTGCCGGCACGTGCAGACGGGCGGCGACGTCAGCAAAGCCTGCCAGCTCACCTTCAATCCCGAGCTTCCGCAGCAAGGCCTGCTGCACGGCGGGGTGGTGCCGGCCAAGATGTGCGACCACGGCCTGGGCGATCACGAACGTTTCCCGCACGACCATGTTCGTGAAGGCGTTGTTGTTGACGCGCTCGTGGTATTCGTCGGGTCCGATCACATCGAGGATCTCATAACGGCCACGATCCTTTTTAAAGTGGGCATAAGAGTAGTAAAACCGCGCGCACTCCAGGATGACCTCCGCCCCGCCCTCCAGCAACAGCGTGTCGTCTCCCGTGAGCCGGAAGTACTGCCAGAGGGCGATCGCCACGTCGCCGCTGATATGCACCTGCTTGTCGCGGAAATGGGTGCGCAGTTCGCGGCCGGTGATAGGGTCCCCGATGTTGAAGTAGGTGCAGGCGTCATCGCCGGTGTCCTGGCTCTCCCAGGCGTAGAACGCCCCGCGGTAACCCGGACCTTCCGTCGCCGCCTTGCGCCGCGCCCCGTCAAGGGTTCGGATGCGATAACGGAGCAGCTCCACCGCCTTTTCCGGAAACGTGTGCAGGAAGAAGGGGAACATGAACATCTCCGTGTCCCAAAAGACCGCGCCTTTGTAGACCTGCCCCGAAAGGGCGCGGGCCGGGATGGAGTTGGCGCTGCCGGCGACCGGGGCGACCATCAGCAGCTGGAACAGGCTGTACCGCAGCGCCAGTTGCGCCTCGTCGTCCCCGTCAATGAGCACGTCGCCGCGTTCCCAGCGACGTTTCCACTCGGCACAGTGCCGCGCGAAGCAATCCTCATACCCTTGCCGGCGCGCAAGCGCCACGGCCGCGACCGCCGCCAAACCGGGTGCGGACCCCAAGCGGTCGTTGTCCGTGCAGATGACAAAGAACTTTTCGAACGCATAGCTCTGCCCTGCCCCCGCCTCGATGGTGAAGACCCGCAGGTGGCGCTGTTCCTCATCGGCCTCGACGCCAGCCCCGAATCCGGCCGCCACCGTCTCGGCGACGGCGACCCGTTTGCGGGCCTCCTGGGTCCGTCCCTCCACCCAAATCACCCCATCAGCCCGGCCGCAGACCAGGTCCGGCAGATGCGGGCCGTTCAGGTCCCAGATCCGGCCGTCAATCCCGGTGGCGATCCGGATGGTGGCCGTCTGGTCGCAGCTCACCGCGAAGCGGATGACCCCGAGATGGGGATCAGCGGCGCTGAGGTAGCGGGTTGAACGCAGCGTGATTTTTTTCCCGTTAACCGCGAAAACCGTCTCACGGGCAAACGTCGCATCCGCAAAGCGCAGCGTCTGCCGGTGTTGCACGACGGCAGCGGCCGACAGCTCCGTGCCGTCGACTGTGACCCGGGTGAAGCCGCCATTGGGAGCATTGACCGGTTCGCGCCAAGCGGTGCCGACCTGGTCAAAGATTCCCGCGAGCGTGATGCCCACGCCATCCTCCGGCCCGGCTTCGTCCAGCGTGCCGCGATAGCCCATGTAGCCGTTGGCCAGCTGGTACACGTTGCCCCGCCGCAGGCTGTTTTCCCTGGTGCCGCCATGGTCCGTTGTGCTGATTTCCCAAAGTTGGTTCATTGAAAGTGAATGGCGCCCCGCTCATCTTTCACCCGCAGCATCAGCGCCGCGGCGATGAGCATGGAGACGCCGCCGAGCAGGAGCGCGTGAATCGCGTGACCCGCGAACACGGTGCGGACGAGCAGGCCCAGGAGGGCGGCGGCAAGGATCTGGGGGATGACGATGAAGAAGTTGAACATGCCCATGTAGACGCCCATCTTGCGGTACGGGACCACGCTGCTGAGGATCGCATATGGCATGGTCAGCAGGCTTGCCCAACCCACCCCGAGGCCCAGCATGGAGACGACCAGCCAGTGTGGGTCTCGAAAGAACCACATGGAGCCCAAGCCGCACCCGCCGATGACGAGACAGGTCGCGTGCGTGCCGACGCGCCCGATGCGCCGGGCGAGCACCGGCAGCGCAAACGCCACGAGCGCCGCCACGCCATTGTAGACCGACATCAGCACGCCGACCCAGTTGGCGCCCTCGTTGTACAAGGCGGAGCGCGGGTCGGTGCTGCCAAAATGGTGGCTGGCGACCGCGGCTGTGGAGTAGATGAAAAAGGCGAACAGGGCGAACCACGTGAACACCTGCGCCAGCGCCAGCTGCCGCATCGGACCGGGCATATTGTTCAGGTCGTGCATCAGCTCCACGAGACCACGGGTCCGGCCAGACCGGTACCGCGCTGCGGCCACGATCTGCAGCAGACCGTAGCCACAGGCGCCAAACGAGAGGATGTAGAGGCCCTTGTCCCAGCCGAGGCGGTTGATGACGAGACTGGCGGCCAGGCCGGCCACGACAAGACCGGCCCCCAGTCCGAAATAACGCCCGGGATTGAGCGTGACTTGCGCCGAGGTATCCTTTTCCGGTTGCTCCGTTTCCCCGTGGAAGGCGCGTTGTTGCTCCGGTGAATACTCCCGCGTGGTCAGAATGGTCCACAGCACGGCGAGCAGGTACACCAGACCGCCGAGATAAAACGACCATTTGACCGAATCCGGCACCTGCCCTTCCGGCGCCGTGTTCGCCACCTGGAAGACCCGGGTGAGGAGGTACGGCAGCAGCGACCCGATGACCGAGCTGGCCCCGATGAAGAAAGTCTGGACGGCAAAGCCCGTGGTGCGCTGGTCATCCGGCAGCATGTCGCCGACAAAGGCGCGCATCGGTTCCATCGTGATGTTGATCGCCGCATCCATGATCCAAAGCATGCCGGCGGCGAACCAGAGTGCCGGAGAGTTGGGCATCACCAGCAGGGCGAGTGAGGCGCAAACCGCCCCCACGAGGAAGTACGGTTTGCGGCGCCCCAGTCGGTTCCAGGTCTTGTCGCTCAGGTAGCCGATCACGGGTTGCACCACCAGACCGGTGACCGGACCGGCGATCCAGAGGATGGGAATCTCGTCCACGCGCGCGCCGAGCGTCTCGAAGATGCGGCTGACATTGGCGTTCTGCAGGGCGAAGCCGAACTGGATGCCGACGTATCCGAAGCTCATGTTCCAGAGCTGCCAAAAACTCAGCCGGGGTTTGTGTGAGGTAATCATGGGATTGGGGGTGTTCTCAGCCGACCATGCCTTTGCGGCAGATCAGCCGGTTGATTTCCTCCACACTGACCTCCGCCAGATCGCGGACAACCACGTCCGCGCCGTTTTCGCACAATTCCCGGGCATTGTTCTCCCGGGCCACCCCCACCACCAGGCCGAACCCGCCGCGGGCACCGGCCCGGACGCCGGCAACCGCGTCCTCCACCACGATCGCCCGGGCACAGGCCACGCCAAGGTTGGCGGCTGCAGTGACAAAGATGTCCGGATGGGGCTTGCCCTGCAGGCCCAGCCGCGCCGAGACATTCCCATCCACGACGGTGGAAAACAGGCCGTTCGTCTGGGTCCGCGCCAGGACAAGGGCCGAGTTCCGGCTCGAAGTGGCCAGCCCCACCTTGATGCCTGCACCAAGCAAGTCATGGATGAGGACGAGCGTCGAGCCGTAGACCTTTACGCCGGCGGTCTCGATGATCGTGTTGAAGATCTCGTTCTTACGGTTGCCGAGTCCGCAAACGGTCTCCGCCGCAGGGTCATCCTCCGAGGAACCTGACGGGAGGTGGATGCCGCGCGAGGCGAGAAACGCCTCCACGCCCTGGTACCGGGGTTTGCCGTCGACGTGAGTCCGATAATCCTGCTCGTGGGTGAACTCGCGAAAGGGTTCGCCCTGCGCCCGGGCCCTGTGCCGCAGGTACTCGTCAAACATCTGCTTCCATGCCTGCGAATGCACGGTCGTGGTATCCGTGACCACTCCGTCCATATCGAAGATGACGGCGTCAAATTCCTTCCGCAGGGGACGGTTTGGTGATCGGGGGAAAGCCACGAGGGGGGACATTGCAGCCAGTGAACACGCCGCAGCGGGACCCGCCATGAAGGCGGCCTGCAAACGTTGCGGTGATCCGGCCATGCGGTTGGTTTCGGTTGGTTTGGGTTGAATCCGAACGGAGGAGCCGGGCCGGACGACGCCCGGCCGAAGGCGGGCCCGGCGAGCGCGTCGCCGGCTCGTAGCAAGACTGCGCCCGGCGGTGACGCCGGGCGCAAGGCGCCGGATCAGAACTCGATCGTGTTGCTGAGCGTGAAGGTCTGTCCCGAAACGATGCGGAATGCGGCTGGCTTGCCGTTCGGCTGGTAGGTGATCGGGATGAGCCCCTTCCCCTGGAACGCGTCCTTGACGTTCAGCTGGACGTGCCAGTTCAGCTTGTCGGACAAGCGCCGGCTGTAGCCGACCCACAGATCAATGTTGGTCTCGGCCGGGCCGCGGTACGGTTTGGCGAAATCATACTCGATGCTCGCGGGGTCGTTCGGGTTGCCCATCGGCGGGTAGCCCAGACTGACGCTGCCCTGGTAGCGCAGGCCGCCGCCCAGATGCACGCCCTTGAGGGGCCCGCTGGCGAACTCGTAGTTGGTGATCAGGTTGACGCGCCACTCGCGCAACTCCGGCACCTTGGTGTTTTCAACCAGCTGGGCCAGCCGCCATTCGCTGCCCGGCGCGCCGACGAGCCCTTCGCCGTCGAACCAGTTCTTGCCGGCAGTCACGACATCCTCCGTGCCCCAGTAGTGGTTGAGGCGGCCGAGGCCGTTGGCGATCTTCAGCGATGAGGCGACGAGGTTCATGAACTCCCGCATGTTCGCGTTGCCGATGTTGGCGCGGCGGGCGTCCGTCTTGCTGGCGTTGAGGAGGACGCGCCAGTTCCGGGTCGGCTGGGCGCTGAACTCGATCTCCCAGCCCTTGGAAACATTGTCCTCGGTGATGGCGAAGCCGGTCGGAACGCTGTAGGTCACCTCATGGGTGGACGGACCGAAGTTGCCGAACGTGTCGATGCGCCACGCCGTCCAGAAGCGCGGGTCGACGGCCCGCTGGAACGTGCGCACCGCATCGAGGACCTTTTGCTCAAAGGCTGGCGACACGATCCAGGCTCCGTCGGCCGACAGAATCTCCCCGGCCTGCAGCGGGCGGTTGGCAAACAGGTGGAAGTTGTAGCGCATCGGCTCCCAGACACCGGTGCTGCCGTTGAAGATGTCGGTGGCGTTGCCGGTCTGGCCCGGGGCGGTGGCGTCGTAACCCCAGGGACGGATATTATACTGGAAGACATTGGCAAAATTCTGCGTCAGCTGCATCCAGTTGCCGATGGAGGCGGCGTTGATCTGCGTGCTGTTCGCGTTGGCGTTGCTCGTCTCGTAGCGGTTCACGCGGAGCGAATAGCGGCCGTCCTTGGTCGCCAGCATGAGTCCCTGGTCAACCGTCTTGCCGGCGGGGGCCGGCAGCGGCTCACCGTAGATGTCCACGCGGCTGGAGTCCGGCTTGAAGTTGGTCGAGCGGTTGTAATACACGCTCACATTGACCGGGAGCCGTTCCGCCATCCGATGCACAAACGGCAGGTCGGTGAGGTGGGCCACGATGCTGTAGGACCGGGACTGCACCTCGACGCGCTGGCCAAGGTCCGGGAGCTTGTAGTAGGTCGGGCTGAGATTGACCGCACCCCGGTCTTGCGTCACCGGAAAGTCGTTGGGCGACATGTCGAACGCCCACGATTTGGCGATATCCTTGCGCCACCCGACCGTGCTCACGATGGCATTGTCGAGCCACTTGGCCTGCCAGACGAGCGCCTGCGAATCGGTGGTCGCCTTGGTCAGCGACGCCCGCGTGGTGAGGCGGTCGCGGTTCGCGGCCGAGGCCTCGGCGTCCACGATGTTGAGCGGCGTGGTGGTCCAACCCACATAGTTCGCCGGATTCTCCGACTGGGTGGAATTGCGCTCGGCCGAGCCGGGCAGGTAAAAGCCGTTCTGCCAGGCGGCGCCCGGACTGACACTCGCCTTCCAGGTAGGATTGAAGTACCGGATCGCGCCGCTGGTGATGGTGGTGTTGCCACTGATCGCCGGCAGATGGGCCCCGGCCAGCGGATGTCCGAGGAGGGAATCTCCGAGGTAGATGACCTGGATCGGCGTCAGCGCGCCGTTGAAGCGCTGATCCGGGCGGCCCGAGAGGTTGTAATAGGCGCTGTCGAAGATGCCGTAGCGCTGCCACGTGCGCGCATCGCTCTCGGCCTTCTCCTTGCCGAGAAGACCCGTGAGCGTGTGGAGACCGAGAATGCGGCGGAACCAGCCGCTGTCCTTCTCCCTGAAATCGTGCTGCACAAACGCTGTGGCACGCGCGGCCTGGCGATCCGTGGCCAGGGCGCGGTTGCTCCAGGCGTTGTTGGATGACACGAAGGCGCGACCCACATTGGGATTGCGGGTACCGTTCGAGTACGGCTCACCCCCGGCGACCAGGCCGGTGTCGGGCGAACCGTCACCATAGACCGCCATCGGGTCGACCTGCAGGCGGACTTCGCCGGGCAGCACGGCTTTCTGACCATTCTTATAGTGCTCGCGGGACAGGTCCAGGGAGAGACCGGCCCGGTTGTGAAAGTAGGTCTGCGACAGACTCAGGTTGCCGACGTTGAAATCCTGCCACTCGCGCTTGGAATCACCGTCGATGAGACGGTTGTAGAAGTCGAAGGCCGAGGCGTCGGTCAACAGGTTGTTCTTCCAGAGACCGGCCTTGGAATAGGGCGCCCCGGAATTGATCGCCCATTGGGCCGTGCCCTGGAGGGAAACCCAACCGTTGTCGGGCAAGGCGGCGATGCCGCCGTCGATACTGCCATCCGCTCCGAGTCCGCCGCTCACGAAGGCGCCGATGACGTCGGTCACCATCATGCTCTGATTGCCACCGGACATGAAAACCGTGGGGCCGGCGCGGCCGGACGGGAAACCAAAGGTGCCGAGATAAGGCTGATACGCCGGATTGGGCGCGCCGGTGGCCGCGAGATTCACCCGGAACTGACCATGGTTGGGCCGGCCCGAGAGGTGATCGAACGCCTGATACTGGTTGTAGGTGGCCTGGTTGAGGTTGGTGAACCAAGGCGAAATGGCATCCGCCGGCGGCAGCATGCGCGGGTTGTTGCTGTTGACCCTGCCGGTTTCGAAGTTGGCCTTGATCGACGTAAGGGTGCCGTCGCGGTTCAGGGCCTTCGGCTCAAAACGCAACGCCGTGAACAGCCGCCGGTCCTTGGAGAAAGCGGGGTCCTGCCGGTATTTTTCGTCCTTGTCCAGGAGCATGACGCGGAGCGCAAGCTCATGGGGCATCAACACCCGGTTGACATCCAGGCTGGCGCGGGCGCTGCCGTAGCTGCCGACGCGGATCTCGGCCGAGCCGAAGTTCTTGAACTGGGCGGAACTCAGGCCGGTGTTGATGATACCGGCCGGACTGCCCTGCCCGAACAGGATGGAGTTGGCTCCGCGCTGCAAGTCGACGCGCTCGACGTTGTAGGAGTCCCACGGGACATCGGAACGGAAATAGTCGCGGGTGTTGTCCGCCGCCGCGAGGCCGCGCACACGGGTGTTGTCGTTCGGACGGATGGTGTCCTCGTTGAGGCTGGCCGCGTCGCCGGTGCCGGCGAAATTGCCGCGGACCCCGCCGACCTCGGTGCCGACGGTGTATTGCAAGAGCGAGGTGTTGTCGGTGGCGCCGACGTCCTGCAGGAACTTCTTGGTGACCACGGTGACCGCGCTGCCGATATCCCGCAGTTCGGTGTTGAGCCGGTTGCCCGCCAGGGTGGTGGCGGCGGTGTAGCCATCGTTCTCTGTACCGGCGGTCACTTCAAACGGCGTCAGGACCAGGACCTCATCCTTGGCCGCATCGGGAGCGGCCGGAGTGATAGTCTGCGCCTGAACGGCGGTCAGCGTCGCAGTGACAACAAGGAGACAGGCCGGCAGGAATCGACGCGATGCTCCCAAGCGGGAATTCGGTGGCGGGACGGGAAGACCGGAGGCACTCCGGTTCGGTGTGATCAATTTCATAGGGGGGTGGGCCTCAAACTCTAGACAGGCTGGGTTGGGTTGCTGACGGGGATAACGGTGCCACTGATAACCATCCTCCCCTTGCCGGCTACACCGGGGCGCTGCAAACGTTGCGGCCCCGGCGATCGCATGGCCGTCTATCCGCAGTTTTCTCACGGCACAATCGCCCCGCCTAACCCACGAATGTGAGCACGAGGTTGCGCGTGTGCGCGGCGCGCCGGTGTTCCCAGAGAAAAACCCCCTGCCACGTGCCGAGCAGAAGCTGGCCGTCGGCAAAGGGAATGGATTCGCTGCTGCGCGTCAGGGCCATCTTGACGTGACTGGGCATGTCGTCCGATCCCTCGAGTGTGTGCGTGAAATGCGGATCGTCCGCCGGCACAAGCCGGTCCAACCATGCCTCCAGATCACGCCGGGCTGAGGGGTCCGCGTTTTCCATCAGTACCAGACTGCAACTGGTGTGCTGGCAAAACACCGTCGCGACCCCCGCCGCCAGTCCGCTCGCCCCCAACGCGCGCGCCACCTCGTCGGTGATCTCATAGGTACCGGCACCGCGCGTGCGGATGGTCAGGTTTTTCTGGTAGACAGCCATGACCGCAGGCTAGGCGCGAAGAACCAGGTGCCAAGGGCGAAGGTACAAGTCGCAGACGAAACCAGGCGGTTGCTCACCTATGCTAGGCTGCCTTGGTGGGGAGCGATCATGGTCGCTAAAGTCGCGTGCAAGCACGTTCCGACAACCGAAACAACCCGGAGCGTTTCGACACGTTCAAGGTCGATGACAAGCTCCGGGACATTGGCCCCATAGGGAGCAAAACCGGATCCAGTGAAAGAGCGCTCTGGTTCCCGTTGAGCATTGGCGACCGCTTTACCTGGTTGCCAAAAACTATCCGCCTCGTACTCATCACGGTCGGGCCACGGACGATTTCTTTCGTCGTGGCCTTTCCTATGCGCACAACCCTCTTGGTCACCGGATCTTTACTCATCGGATTTGCCATCGGCTGGCTTGTCCATGGCGACAAATCGCCAACCTCATCCGAGAGGACGCCTGCTCCGCAGCCCGCCTCGCAGGTGGCGAAGGATATGGTGACCTTACCCACCCCTCTCAAGGAACGCGCCGAGGCTCCTGCGCCAAGGACTACAGATGCGTTCATCCGGCGCACAGAGGCCATCCGCGAACTGAAGCCCTTTGGCTTCATGCTGTACATACGGGCATTCACTCGCGATGGATTCGACCCCAAGCTGCTCTCCTTGCTCGAACTCACTCCCGAGCAGTCATCCCGCCTGAACGAGGCCGCCCACAAAGCGGAACGTGATATCGTGGCGGCCCGCATCGCCGGGGCGAGTTCACACACCAGCGAGGACGGGAGGAAGCTCATCGTCGACGTTCCTCCCATTGACGTCTCTACCAGCCGCGGGATCTATGATCAGCTGTTCAACACCCTGCGCACGACGCTCAGCCCAGAAAAGCAACAGCTCTTCAACGAGCTGACTGGAGAGAGCTATGAAGTGGGTTTCGACCGGTACGGCCTCAATCCCTTCCGCTACGAAGTCGAGCTACCCGCAACCGGTCAGACGACGGATTCACCAGTATATTTTTCCTACAAGCGTCTCTATCTGGACGCGACCGGCAACGGCTCTGGTTGGGCAGGCAGCAATCTGGATTACAACGGCATCAAAGAGCACGACCCCATCCTCGGCCATTTTATTACCCCGGAGATGCGATCAAAGCTGAAGGAGTAAGGAGCAGCGTTCGTCAGCCCCAGCTTGCATTCGATCAAGCCTCCGTGGCGCTCTGGCACACTTTGCATATTCTCGATCTTTTCCATGGTGCCTCCGACTCAATCTGCCCGTAAGGCCTCCAGCGGATCAAGCTTGGCCGCCCGGCGAGCGGGCAACCAGCAGGCGAATAACGCGGCAAACCCGACGGCAGCGGCGGCCAGGAGCAAGGGCGGCGCGGTCAGTCCTTCCATGCCGTAAACCAGCGTCTTCAGGACCGAGGCCAGCGCGATGCTGCCGGCGAGTCCGATGATCAGGCCGACGCCGACCCACCGGCCGCCCTGCAGGAAGACAAGCCGGACAATGTTTCCCTGCAACGCGCCCAGCGCGACCCGCACGCCGATCTCCCGGGTACGCTGCAAGACATGATACGAGAGCGTGCCGTACAACCCCACGGCCACAAGTCCGAGGGCCACCGCCATGAAGAAGTTCACCAATCCGGCCACCGCCCGCTCGCCCCGGGTCGCGCCATCGACCACCTGCTGCATGGTCCGCACTTGCTTCAGCGCCAGTTCCGGGTCGATTGCCGCGAGTTCACCCCGGAGCAGGGGCGCAAGCTGCGCTACGGGCAGCGGCGTTCGCAAAACCAGATTGATGCCGCGACCCCAATGTCCCTCGGGGGCGGTGTACATCTCGGCCTGCACGACCGCCGTGGCGCCCCACTGTTTCACGTTTTCCACCACGCCGACGACGCGGACCGTATACCAAGGCTTGCCCGGATTGTTGCCCCGGAGGATTTCTCCAATCGGATTCTTGTTCGGCCAGGCCTTGTCAACGCACGCCTGGTTGACCACGACCCCGCGGATCTCGCCCTCGCGGTCCTCGGGCAGCAGGCTGCGGCCCTGCAAAATCCGCAGGCCCATCGCCCTGAAATAGTCCTCGGTCACCGAGGAGCGTTCCACCTGCATCCGCTTCTGGGTGGGGTCGTAGGTCTCGTCATTCACGAGGGCGTTGGTGTTGCTGCCGCCCTCGAGCGGCAGCTTGGAGGTGATCGCCGCCGCGGTCACGCCGGGCAAAGCCTGCGCCCGGCCCACGAAATCGTACCAAAAACGCACCCGCGCATCGTCCTTCTCATAGCGTGAACCGTTCAGCGCGACCTGCGCGGTGACCACGCTATCGGTGGCCAGGACCGCGTTATCCTTCAACACCTTCAAATAGGCCGCGGAGAATAGCACCGCCCCGTTCGCGAGGACAAACGCCACGGCCACCTGCGCGACGACCAGGCCGCGCAACATCCGGTGCTGGGCCCGCGAGCCGACCGAGCCGCGCGCGTCTGCGCGCAGAATGGTGGCCACCGAGGTCCGCCGGGCGGCCAACGCGGGAGGCAGACCCGCCAGCAACGCGGTCAGGACCGTCGCCACCAAGCCAAAGCCGAGGGCCGGGGCGTTCAGGGACATGGCGGCCTTGCGGGCTTCACTCACCGGGGCGATCAGTCGCAAAATTTCAACGCCACCCCAGGCCAGCGCGACGCCCAGCACGGCGCCGGCCAGCGCCAGCACGAGACTCTCCAGCAGCGCGAGCTTCATCAGGTCGCGACTGGAAGCACCCAGGGCCACCCGGACGCCGAATTCACCCTGCCGGCGGGAGCTTCGTGCCAGCAACATGCTGGCCACATTGCCGCAGGCCACCAGCAACACGAGGGCCACGGCGCCGAAGAGCAGCCACACCTGTTTGCCGATGTCACGGGTCATCTCTTCGTGCAGCGAACGGACCAGAAACTCCTTGCGCGTGTTCGAGTCGGGGTAGAGCTGCGTCAGGCGCCGGCCGATCGTCTTGATCTCCGCATCGGCTGCGGTGACCGACGCGCCGGCCTTGAGGCGGGCAATGCCGAGCAGGTAGTGGCTGTCGCGCCTCTTCCTCTCCTCCTCATCAAACGACCGCGGCGTCCAGAGCTGGCAATCGTCGGTGCGCATCCACGGACAGACGAACTCATAGCCGGCAGGCATGACGCCGACCACGACGGCATCATTGCCATTGAGCCGCACCTTGCGGCCGAGCACCTGCGGGTCGCCGGCGAAGAGCTGTTGCCAGAGCCCATGGCTGAGAATGACCACCGGTGCGGCCCCGGTCGCTTCGTCGGCCGACTCAAACCAACGACCGAGGAGCGGTTTCACGCCGAAGGCCCGCAAAACGTCCGCCGTGCCGGTGACGCCCCGGACCGATTGCGCGTTTTCCTGCCCGATATTATAGGCAGCAGGCTGATAGACCCCAAAGGCGCTGAAACTGGCCGACTGAGCCTTGAGATCAGCCGCATCGGCAGGCGAGAGCGGCCAACCGTTGCCCGACCACACATGGACCAGTTCCTCGGAGTCAGGATAGGAATAGGGCGATATGACGAGCGCCTGCAAGGCACTGAAGATGGCCGTGGTGGCGCCGATCCCCACGCCAAGTGTCAGCACCGCAACAAGGGAAAACCCCGGGGCACGGGCCAGGGTACGCAAGGACAGCCGCAGATTGGTGAGCATGGGTGTATTGGAAGAACCCGGTCATCGAAACTAGGTTACGGGTTTTTTCACGTTATTGTGCCTCCCTCAGGCGACGGTCGGCACCCGCCCCTCGCCCATTCCGCCAAAGAAATATCGCCTGCGGGCGCCGGCCCCGTTCTGCTGGCCGGATCATTCCCTGTCACCACGCATGTCCCGCCTGAATTTCCACCTCGAACGCGAAGCCGCCGGCTCGCGCGCCCGGGCGGCCCGCTTCACCACGCTCCATGGCGAGGTGCAGACGCCCATCTTCATGCCCGTGGGCACGCAGGCCACCGTCAAGGGCCAGACCATCCACACGCTCAAGGCCACCGGCTCACGCGTCCTCCTGGCCAACACCTTTCACCTGCTCCTGCGACCCGGTCCGGAAGTCTTCAAGAAGGTCGGTGGCATCCATCGATTCATGAACTGGGACGGTCCGGTCTTGACCGACTCGGGCGGCTTCCAGATTTTTTCCCTACCCGGCTCGCGCAAGATGAAGGAGGAGGGCGCGACCTTTCTCAGCTACGTCGACGGCGACGAGCATCTCCTCTCCCCGGAAACGAGCATCGGGATGCAGAAGGCCATCGGCAGCGACATCATGATGGTGCTCGACCAGTGCATCCCTTCCACGGCGGCTTACGCCGAGGCCGAGGCGGCGATGCATCTCACGCACCGTTGGGCGCAGCGCTCACTCGATGCCCGCGGGGATTCACCACAGGCATTGTTCGGCATCGTGCAGGGGGCGTGTCACCCCGACCTCCGCGCCAAGAGCGCGGCCTTCCTGCGGGAAATGCCCTTTGACGGCCTGGCCATCGGCGGGCTCGCCGTCGGCGAAACGCCCGACCAGCGCTACACGTTCACCGGCATGGTCACGGAGCACCTGCCGAAGAACCTGCCCCGCTATCTCATGGGCGTGGGCACGCCGCTCGACATTCTGGAAGCGGTGCACCGCGGGGTGGACATGTTCGACTGCATCATTCCTTCGCAGCTCGCGCAGCGCGGCACGGTGTTCACCTCGCTGGGCCGGCTGCATCTCCGGCGCTCGGTCTACAAGTTTTCCGAGGAACCGCTCGACCCCGCGTGCAAGTGCCAGGCCTGCCGCGAACACTCCCGCGCCTACCTCCACCACCTCGTGAAATCCGATGAGCTGCTCGGCTGGCACCTGCTCTCGATCCACAACCTGACTTTCTACCACACCCTGATGGCGGCGATGCGCGCGAGCATTTTGGAGGGCACCTTCCTGCCGTTCTACGAGCGCATGCGGGTCGAACTCGCGCTGGAGGACATCCATCACCCGGTGGTCCGGCCCAAACCCGCCAAACCCTTCCACTTTCCCCGGATCGGCGATTACGAGATTCATCCAAGCAAGGAGGGCTTCAACAGTGTCCGCCAGATCAGCTCGGGCGAGGTCATGCATTCCGTGAACAACCCGGACGAGGAGGCCAACCGCCTCTACGTCCAGCAATCCGCGCTCGCCACCCGTCTGGAAGATCCCAAGCAGGCCGCCACCGAGCTGGTCATCTGGGATGTCGGCCTCGGCGCCGCCACCAATGCGATGGCCGTGCTGCGTTGCTTTGAAAACGTGCGGGACACGGCCGGCGAACGTCCTCTCCGGCCGCTGCGCCTCGTCAGCTTTGAGTGCGATCTCGATCCCCTGCGCCTCGCCTCCCGCCACGCCGGCTACTTTCCCCATGCCCGCCACGCCGCGCCAAAGGCCATCCTCGCCGAGGGCCTCTGGACCGATGCCTCCGGGGCCATGCGTTGGGAACTGAAGCACGGCGATTTCCTGGAGTATCTCGAGGGAGCGCCGGCGCCTGACATCATTTTCTACGACCCGTTTTCGGCCAAGACGGATTCCGCACTGTGGACGAGCGCCACGTTCGCCCGCATCCACGCGGCTTGCGCGGCCCGACCGGCGGAACTCTACACGTATTCCGCCGCGACCGCGGTGCGGGTCGCCTTGTTGAGCGCCGGCTTTTTCGTCGCCTCCGGCGCGGGCACGGGGCCGAAGGCCGACACCACCCTCGCCTTCACGCGGGCCGAAGGTGCCGCGAGGCACCCCGCGATCCCGAGCCTGCTCGGCGAAGCCTGGCTGGCCCGCTGGCGCCGGAGCGACGCCAAGTCCCCGGCGTATTTGTCACCCGAGGAACGCGTGCGCCTTGAGCAGAGGATCGAGGCCCACCCGCAGTTCGCGCAAAACGGAAGGTAGTCATCAGGTGCCCGTGGGCGTCGTCAAGCGACGCCCCTACGAAAGAATTGTGCCGTAGCGGTGCGGCTTGACGTCACCCGGCGACGGCGTGGCGAGACGCGATTCGATGTCCCGGCTCAGCCCTTGGTGGCTCGCGTGGCCGTTGCCTCCGGAATTTCCGGATCGTAGGATTCCAGGAAAGCCCGGAAGCGGGGGATCACGTGGGTCCGGAAGTGACGGCCGCGCCGCCAGGTGAATACCGCGCGCACGATGGCGGTGTAGAACATGGCCAGCACCAGCTGCGGCACGAGCATCACCAGCATGGCGTCCCGCAGAATCGAGATCTGCTCGACGAGGTGCAGTTTCGTGCCCGGCAACAATGGCCAGACGCTGACCGCAACGCCCGTCGCAATCCCCCCGGCAATCAGCACCATGAGCAGATAGGTGCGCCAGAACGGCGGGGTGTGCATGGTTTTCACCCACCAGGCCGGCGCGGCCAGCACTCCGGTGGCATGATTGTACGACAGCAAGACCCAGTACTGGTCGGACCAGATCGAGCTGACCTTCTGGCCGGCGGTGGCGATGAACTCGTTGTCCGAATACTTGTGCGAGACCTCGCGACCGGCCGTGTCCACCATCCAATAGCGGTGATAGACCGTTGAGGAAACGTGCGTGCTGGTGGAGGTGTGGCCGTAGGAATACTGCGTGGGCGCGGTCGTCGTCGTGGTCGTCGTCACACTGGTCTCCGTCCAGATATCTTTGTCGTAGACCCGGCCGGAAAAAATCGTCACCGGATAGCGGAAGCCGGGCACCTGCACCCACCAGAGATCCGGCAGCAGCGGCGACCCCGCCATCTCCCGCTCCCAATCGGCGCGAGACTGGCGTTTCCAACGGAATTTCTGCCGGCCCATGAGGAAAATGGGCAGCCAGAGCAGCACCAGCCCGATGAGGAGGCCGGTGCCGACGGCCACACTCCCGACCGTGGCGCGGTAGGCCTTGATGGCGTTCGCCTCTTTTTCCATGGCGGCCCGGGCCCGCAGCGTCCGGGCATAGGCGGGCAGGCTCTTTTCAAAGACCTCCGCTTCGAAGGCCTTGTCCTCCACCAGCTGCATTGTCTTGGCGGTGTTGGTGCTGAAGGTCCGGCGGATCTTCTCGTAACTTTCAATTTTTTCCTGGGCGGCGTAGGGCCGCACACCCTGCGTGTGGGCCGTCAAGCGCCGGGTCGCCAGTTCCAGCGCGGCGGACTTGCGGAGATCGTCGGAGAAGAGCGAGGTGATGTCCGCCGCCGTGGGAAAGACCTCGGCAAACCACTCCTTGGTGCGATCCGGCAGACGCAGTTGGTAGAGCCGGTCGACGCGCTGGTCGAACGGCGGCCGCAGTTCGGCGGACGCGGGCGGCACGTGCTGCGCGCGGATGGCCTGCGCCGCCGCGGCCTGCTGGCTGACAGCCGCATCCGGATTGGGCGGAGTGAGCCCGAAATCCCGGTAGAACTTGTCCCGCGCCCGCTCCAGCCGTTCATCCGTCACCCGGGATACATCCGCATCGACGGCCGCCTCGGCGAGAGCCGCCAGCCGCGCCTGTTCGGCCGCCGCCGCCTCGGCCGCAGCTTTCTTGGCCGCCTGTTCGCTCGCCGCTGCTTCCCTCTTGGCCTGCAGTACGGCCGCGGCTTCCTCGCGCTTGGCCTGGGCGGCGGCCGCCGCCGCGGCCCGTTTTTCCTTCGCTTCTTCCGCGGCCCGGGCCCGGGCCTCGGCAGCGGCCTCGGCCTTGAGTCGGTTGAATTCCGTGATGAGACCGCGATACGGCGGCGAATTCCGCGCACCGTAGGCCGTGGTGATCCGCGTGCGCTCCGCCCCGAGCGCATCCGTCCGCGCCTTCCAGGCTTCCTTCGTGAGAGTGCCGTTGCGGGCCTGCGCGTTCAGCTCGGCGACCTCGTTGTCGATGGCCAGACACCGCGCGGCGTCGGCAGTCAGGCGCGGATCGACCGCGGTGGTACCCTGCGCCTGCAGAGCGGCGGGCGTCACGACGGCTACGGTCCATGCACAGGCCAGTAATCCGAAAGAAAACCGGATCGCGTGGAATCGACGGAGCTGCAGCCTGCAGAACATCGGACACCGAGGACGCCCGAAGCCCGCAAGGAGTCAATCGCGGAGTACACCAAGCTCGATGTCGGGACAGGGGCCGCGCGACAACGATTCCGCCCGCTCGATCCCCGTCGCATAGCTGTTGCACCGGCCGCATGGGCCCATAGGCTTTCCCTGCCGTCGGGCCAGCGGCAAAACTCTCCATGCCCCATCGCACCCACAGCCGGCTCACGCCGGAACAAACCGAGCACATGCTGCAGGATGTCAGCGGCGCGATCATGGCGGTCGACCGGGACTGGCGCTGCGTCTACATCAATGCGCGGGCCTCGTCCCTGTTCGGTTACCTGCCGGCGGACATGATCGGCCAGTCGATCTGGACCGAATTCCCCGAGAACACCGCCCCGGCGTTCACCCAGGCGTTTCGTCGGGCAATGTCCGGGCAGGTCACCATCGAATTTGAGGCCCGACACCCGCGCACGGATCGCTGGCTGGAATGCCACATCCATCCTTCGGAGGAAGGCCTTGCGCTCTACTTTCGCGATATCTCGGCGCGGAAAAGATCGGAAGCCCTCGTGCGAGGGCAGAACCGGATCCTGGAGATGGCCGCCTTGGGAGCCGATCTGCCGCAAACGCTGGATACCTTGCTGCGCACGCTGGAGGGATTTTCCGAGGACCTGTTGTGCTCCGTGTTGCTGCTCGAACCCGACGGCGTGCACGTGCGTCACGGAGCGGGGCCGAGCCTGCCCGCCGATTTCGTCAAGGCGATTGACGGCTCGCCGATTGGTCCGTCGGCCGGCTCCTGCGGAACGGCAATGCATCGGGGAAAAGCGGTTTTTGTGGCCGACATCGCGACCGATCCGCTGTGGGCGGATTACAAGGGGCTCGCCCTGCGCCACGGCCTGAAGGCCTGCTGGTCCACCCCGATCCTCGACGCACAGAAAAAGGTGCTCGGCTCCTTTGCCATCTACCAGCGCCAGACGGGGCTGCCCGACAACTGGCAGCGTGAACTCATCGAATTCGCCACCCACACGGCGGCGATCTGCATCACCCGGCACCGGGCTGAAACGACGCTCAACCACGAGCGCTCCCAGGCCACGGCCGTCCTCAACTCCCTCAGCGCCCACATCGCGGTGATCGACGAGCAGGGCGTGGTGCTGGCGGTCAACGAAGCGTGGCGGAAGTTCGCCCGGGAAAACCGGGCGCTTTCCTCCGCCACCGTCGAGCCAGGCTCCCCCTACCTCGCCATCGTCGAGCGGGCCGCTCTGGCGGGTGAAACCACGGCCCAGGCAGCCCTGGCCGGGATCCGGCAGGTGCTGAGCGGAGAGAAGGCCCAGTTTGAACTGGAGTACCCGTGCGACTCTCCGACGGAAACCCGTCGTTTCCTCATGCTGGTCACCGCGCTCAAGGGCGGCCGGGGCGCCGTGCTCGCCCATGAGAACATCACCAAGCGCACCCAGGCTGAGGCCGCGATGCGGGACGCCGCCATGTTCAACCGCCAGATCATCGCCGGCGCCAAGGAAGGCATCGTGGTGCTGGACCGCAAGCTGCGGTACCTCGTCTGGAACCCCTACATGGAGGAACTGCTCGGGTTGCCGGCCGACCAGGTGCTGGGCCGGCATCCGCTGGAAGTTTTTCCCTGGGTCAAGGACGGCGGTCAGCTGGCCGCGATGGAGCGCGCGCTCCGCGGCGAAACGGTCATCCTCCCCGACAACCAACGGCTCCGGACCGGGGCCAAGCGCATCTCCTGGATCCATGCCCGGCTGGCCCCGTTCCGCGACGGTCGCGGCGAGATCGTCGGCGTCATCGCCACCATTTCCGACGTCACCGCGCGCAAGCAGTCGGAGGAACAGCTGCGCGCCCTGGCCGGACGCCTCCAATCCGTCCGCGAGGAACAGAGCGCGCACCTGGCCCGCGAGATTCACGACGTGCTGGGCCAGCAGCTCACCGCGCTCAAGCTCGACCTAGCCTGGATCAAACGCCGGGCCACCACCATCGCCGACCCAACCTTGTCCACCTCCCTGACCCAGAAGCTGACCGACTCCTCCGCGCTCGTCGACGACACCATCCGGACCGTGCAGAAAGTCGCGACCGAGCTGCGACCCGGCCTGCTGGACAAGCTCGGCCTGACGGCCGCCCTGGAACACGAGGCGAAGCAGTTTGCCGCCCGCGCGGGCCTGCAACACGGCTTGAAACTTGAGAAGGCCCCGGCCGACCTGGAATTGAAGAGATCGATCGAGGTCTTCCGGATCTACCAGGAAATCCTGACCAACATCGCCCGACACGCCCAGGCCACCCGCTTTGAAGTGGAGTTGGACACCGACAGCAGCAGCCTGCAGCTCAAGGTATCGGACAACGGCCGCGGCATCTCGGAGCAGCAGCTGTCCGGCACCCGTTCGCTCGGCCTGCTCGGCATGCAGGAACGCGCCCAGTTGCTCGGCGGCACACTGGACATCCGGGGCTCAGCTGGTAAAGGAACGGTTGTCGTGCTCACCCTGCCGATCGCAAACCCCACATGAAAATCCTGCTCGTCGACGACCATCAGGTGGTCCGCCAAGGTTTGAAACAGATGCTCGCGGATGAGTACCCAAAGGCCGCATTCGGCGAAGCCGGCACCGCCGCCGAAGCGGTGCAGGCCATCCACCGACAGAAATGGGACCTGGTCCTGCTGGATCTGAACCTGCCGGGCCGCGGTGGGCTCGATGCCTTGGGCGACTTCAAGGCCGCGCAACCCCTGCTGCCGGTACTTGTGCTGAGCATGCATCCCGAGGCTGAGTTTGCCGTGCAGGCGCTCCGCGCCGGTGCCGCGGGCTACCTGACCAAGCAGAGCGCCGCGGAGGAACTGCTGGCCGCGGTCCAGAAAGCGCTCGAGGGCGGCCGCTACATCACGGCCTCGCTCGCGGAAAAGCTCGCCGCCGACGTCGCGGGTGACAACCGCCAGCTGCCACACGAGGAGCTTTCGCCCCGGGAATTCGAGACTTTGCGCCGGCTCGCCACCGGTCACTCCGTGAAGGAGATCAGCAGCAGTCTCGGGCTCAGCAGCAAGACGGTGAGCACCTACCGCGCCCGCGTGCTGGAGAAACTGAAGCTTCGCACCACCGTCGACCTGGCGCGCTATGCGATGGAACACGGTCTGGTGGGGTAAACCGCCACCGCACGGGAGTTGTCGGGGCTGGACGGGGAGCCATTCCTGTAGGGCATGCCCTACAACCACGGGAGGCCTGCCTGACAACAGGTTCAGCCAATGCCCAACTAGGCGGTCCGGTGCGACCGGGTTAAAGTGATGCACTGCGCGCATACCGCGCCAGCAACCACTTAATCCTATGCAATACATGAATCGCCTCCGGGCTTCCCTCCTCATCGCTGCCGCCGCCCTCTTTGGTGCGGCCCAAATGTCCGCCGACGTCGTCGTGACGAAGAGCGGTGCGCAGATCACCGGCAAGGTCTCCAAGATCAGTGCCGGCTCCGTCGTCGTCACCACCGACTACGCCGGCGACATCACGATCAAGCAGTCCGAAGTGACCGCGATCAACACCGACGCCCCCGTCGCCGTCCGACTCAACAACGGCACCCGCATCGACGGCACCGTCAGCACCAACGGCAACCAGCTCCAGATCGTCAACACCGACGGCACCATCAGCACCAAGGTTGACCAGGTCGCCGCGTCCTGGGCCGCCGGCGGCAAGGACCCGCAGCAGGTTGCGCTGGAGAAGCGCTGGGCCTATGAGGCTTCCTTCGACATCACGGGCCGCTCGGGCAACAAGAGCCAGCTCGGCACCTCCGCCGGCCTCCGCGCGACCCTCGCCGGCGTCGACGACACGCTCGTGTTCTATTCCGCCTACGACCGCCAGTCCACCGACGGCAACAAGTCGGCCGACCAGTTCAAGGCCGGCGTTGACTACTCCAGCATTTTCGCCGGCAACAACTCCTGGTACGTCCGCGACGAGGGCGGCTTCGACCGCATCAAGGACATCACCTTCTACAATGTCGCGGCCGCTGGTTTCGGCTATGCCTTCATCAAGAAGCCCGACCAGACGCTCACGGGCCGCGTCGGTCTCTCGTTCCGCAATGAAAACTACAAGAACCCGCTGACCACCGACGTCAACGCCGCCGGTATCGATCTCGGTCTCAGCCACAGCCTGAAGCTGAACAACGCCAGCCTGGTCAACCGGATCTCGCTGACGCCCGCCTTCAGCGACTTCGGCAACTTCCGCCTGACCCACGAGAGCTATCTCGAGCTGCCGCTCACGAACCCGAACTGGAAACTCCGCTTCGGCCTGACCAACGACTACAACAGCAAGCCCGGCGTGGGCGTGAAGAAGCTCGATACCGGCTACTTCTCCCGCCTCGTGCTGAACTGGAAGTAACCCCTTCCCACCCACTTCACCCCTCCCGGAGCCACGCCTCCGGGAGAGCGGTGTTTCCTCTTTCCCCAACCCTGTCTCTTTTCGCCCATGTCTACGACCATCCCTTCATCCCACTCCTGGAAATTCGCCCGCATCGGCGGCCTTGATCAGGTCATTCTCGCATCCGGCGCCGATCTGCAAAACCTCGCCCACCTCGACCAGAAGCTCTGGGTCGCCCTGAGCTGCCCGGTGAAGGGGCTCGAACTCGACGAGAAGACCCTCGCGCTCATCGACAGTGACGGCGACGGCAGCATCCGCGTGCCGGAGCTGATCAGCGCGGTCAATTGGGCCGCCGCCCGCCTGGCAGACCCCGGGGTGCTGCTGCAGGGCGCGGACGGATTGCCTTTGTCGGCCATCAACACGCAAACACCGGAAGGCAAGGTGCTACAGGCCTCGGCGAGGCAGATCCTGCGCAATCTCGGCATGAAGGACGGCTCCGTGCTGACCGTCGCCCAGGCAGCGGACACGGCCCGGATTTTCGCCGGCAACGCCCTCAATGGCGACGGCGTCATCCCCCCGGAAGCCACCGAGGACGCCGACGTGCAGGCTCTCATCAAGGACATTGTCACCTGCTACGAAGGGACCAAGGACCTCACCGGTTCCGTGGGCGTCACGGCGGAGATGATCAACTCGTTCTACGCCGACCTGACCGCCTACACGGAATGGATGAAGCTCAGCGCGACCAAGGACATCGCCGTCCTCGGTGAAAACACCACCGCCGCCATCAACGCCATCCGGGCGGTCCGCGCCAAGGTGGAGGACTATTTCGGCCGCTGCCGGCTCGCCGCGTTTGATGCGCGGGCCACGAGCGCACTCAACCGGGCCGAGAGCGAATATCTCGCTCTCGCCGCCAAGGACATGACGATCACGGCCGACGAGGTGGCGGGCTTCCCGCTTTCCCGGATTGAAGCCGGCCGCGCGCTCCCGCTCCTCGAGGGCGTCAATCCCGCCTGGGCGACCGCCCTCGCCACTCTGCACAAGGACGTGGTCTCGCTGATGCTGGGGTCCGGCAAGACCGCCCTCACCGAGAACGAGTGGATCACGTTGAACGCCCGTTTTGCCGCCTACGAAATCTGGCTCGGCAGCAAGGCGGGCACCAAGGTCGAGGACCTCGGCATGCCCCGCATCCGGGAGATCCTTGCTGGCAAGGGCCGCGACCAACTCGCCGCCCTCGTCGCCCAGGACAAGGCCCTCGAACCCGAGTTCAAGGCGATCAACGAGGTCGAACGCCTCACGCGCTTCCACCGCGACCTGCGTGCGCTGCTCCACAATTTCGTCAACTTCGCCGATTTCTACTCCCCCGACCGCCTGGCCACTTTCCAAGCCGGCACGCTCTACCTCGACAGCCGCAGCACCGAGCTCTGCATCCGCGTGGACGCCGCCAACCCGCTTGCGGCCATGAGCAAGGCCTACATTGCCTACTGCGCCTGCAAGCGTACCGGCGGCAAGACCATGAACATCGCCGCCTGCTTCACGCAGGGCGACAGCGACTACCTCTTCGTCGGCCGCAACGGCGTGTTCTACGATCGCCAAGGCAACGATTGGGATGCGCGGATCACAAGCGTTGTGGAGAACCCGATCAGCATCCGGCAGGCCTTCTGGTCGCCGTACAAGAAATTCCTCCGCATGATCGAGGAGCAGGTGGCCAAGCGCGCCGCCGCCGCCGAAGCCGCGTCCAACAACAAGCTCGCCGGAGCCGCCGCCGGGGCCGCCAAGGTCGAGCCGCCCAAGAAGGTCGATATCGGCGCGGTGGCCGCGATCGGTGTCGCCATCTCGGGCGCCGTCACGGCCCTGACGCTGATTCTCGGCTACGTCTTCCAACTCAAACCCTGGCAGTACCCGCTGGTGCTGGTTGGCCTGATGCTCGTCATTTCCACCCCCTCCATGGTCATCGCCTGGATGAAACTCCGCCAGCGCACCCTCGGACCCATCCTCGAGGGCAACGGCTGGGCCGTGAACGGCCGGGTGAAGATCAACGTCCCGTTTGGCACCAAACTGACCGACATGGCGGAGATGCCGGCCGGCGCCCAGCGCTCGCTGGTGGATCCCTACGAGGACAAGGAGGCCGCCCGCCGGCGTCGCCTCCTCGGCGTCCTGCTCTTCATGCTCGTGGCCGCCGCCGGGTACATCCGCTGGGACCGCCACGAACGTGGCCACTACTTCTGGCAGACCCCCGCCCCCGCGGCACTCACCCCGGCGGCTCCGGCCGCCGATGCCCCGGTACCCGCTCCCGCCAAATAATCGCTGGTACCCGCCGCAACCTCAGGTTCCTCCCTTCCCGCAAAACCGAACAACTTCGTCGCGATGATCCACGCCCAACCAAGCAAACCCTACCGAGTCTTCCTCGCGGACGATTCGTCGTTGGTGCGCGAAAAGATGCGGCGGCTGCTGTCGGCTCTGCCGCGGATCACCATCTGCGGCGAAACGGCGGACGCCCCAGGAGCCGTGGCGGCGATCCACGCCTCGCATGCCGACGCTGTGATCCTCGACATCGATCTGCATGAAGGCAGCGGTCTCGATGTGCTCACCGCATTGAAGGAAAAGGCCAACGCCCCCGTCGTCATTATCCTGACCATCCATGCGTTTTCGGGAATGGGCCGCTACTACCTTGAGGCCGGAGCAGACCACTATTTCGAAAAAGGCGCCGATTTCGACGCCCTGTTGAATCTGCTGGAGAAACTGAGCCTGGAGGCCGATACCGATGAGTAATTTCTCCTCGTTCCCCTTTGGCTCCGGCGGGCCGCCGGACAAAGATGCCGCGAACCCGTCCGAGCCGTTGCTTCGCCAACTGATGGCGCAGACGGAAGAATGCTATCTGGTCCTGACCACCGACGGCCAAATCCGGTGGATGAATGAGAGCGCCCGGTCGCAGCTGCAGTCGCGCGGAATAGCGAATCCCGGATCATGGGTGGAACTATGGTCCGCCCAGCAGGAGAGCGCGGCCCGGACCGCCCTGGCCGCCGCCTCACAGGGCCGCAGCCAGTTCAAGGGCCTGCAGAGCACGGCCACCGGAGATGAGAACACCTGGGAGTGCCGGCTTAGCCACGTTCCGTCAGACACCGCCCCCCTGCCCCTGGTGATGTGCGTCGCGCGCAACGTGACCACGCAGAACAAGGCCGCCAGCAGCCTGCAGGAATCCGAATCCCGTCATCGTTTCGTGATCGAGCATGCCGTTGATGGAATCTTTCAGAACGCCCTCGATCACACGACCACGGCCATGAATCCGGCGCTGGCCGCCATGCTTGGTTACACCAATGCCTATGTGGCGCTGGCCGACTGGCCCGGCTTCCTCCTCGAGAGTTTTGTGGACGCCGGCCGGCGGACCGAGCTGCAGAGCCTGCTCGGGAAGCAGGATGTCGTCCGCGGCTTCGAGTATCAGCTGCAACGACGCGGTGGCAGCCGGCTGTGGTGCTCGCTCACCCTGCGCGCCCGACGCGACCGACCGGGCCGGTTGCTGGGCTATGCCGGCTACATCCGGGACATCAGCCAGTACAAGATGGCCGAAAAGCTGGTCCGCGAGCAGGCCGATTTCATCAATCGGTCGCATCATTCGATCATGGTGACCGACCTGCATGGACGGTTCACCTTCTGGAACAAGGGTTCGGAGCGGGTCTTTGGCTACCGCGCGGAGGAAATCCTCGGTCAGAAGGAAGATTTGATCGCCGGCTCCAACGCCAGCCATCTCCACGAAATCGCCGCGACGGTACACACCAAGGGCGAATGGCGCGGAGAACTTTCCCTCGTGGCCAAGTCCGGCCAACCCGTCATTGCCGAAGTCCATCTTTCCCTGATCAGGGACGAGAAGGGCACGCCGACGGCGCGCCTCGGCATCGCCTCGGATGTCACCATCAAGAAGCAGCTCGAGGAGCTTAGCTTTCATGCGCAGCGCATGGACAACCTTGGCCTGCTGGCGGCCGGCATTGCCCACGACCTGAACAACACTCTCACCCCCATTTTGCTGAGCACCCAGATGCTCTTCGACCACGTCGCCGACGACCAGGGCCGGCAGATGCTGGAGCTGGTGCAAGCCAGCGCCCGACGCGGCTCCGATCTCGTGAAGGAGATTCTCAAGCAATCCAGCCAGGCCGCCGGAGAGATCCGCCGATTGGAAATCACCGGCACAATCGAGGATCTGGCCAGGCTCATCCGGCACACCTTTCCCAAATCCATCACCTATCACCAATCGATCGACGCCGGTCTCTGGTCCATCCAAGGCAATGCGATCCATCTGCACCAGGTGCTCCTCAACCTCTGTGTCAACGCCCGTGACGCCATGCCCGAGGGCGGGCAGCTCCAAGTGAAGGCCGCGAACCGCCAACTTGACGCCGTCGCAGCCAGTACCATCAAGGGCGCCCGCCCAGGGACCTATGTGTTGCTCGAGGTCAAGGATACCGGAGTGGGCATTCCACCGGAAATCGCAGACCGCATCTGGGATTCGTTCTATACCACCAAGGACAAAGAACGTGGCACCGGTCTGGGCCTGACCACGGTTCGCGGCATCGTCGAGCAACACCGCGGCTTCGTGACCCTGGACAGTGAGGTCGGAGCCGGCACCACCTTCGGGATCTGGCTGCCCGCCGACACCACCGGCCGCCCGCCGGAGGTTGTACCGCAACCGGCCGGTGTGACCCGTGGTAAGGGCGAACTCATCATGGTCGTGGATGACGAGCCCAACATCCGTGACCTCGCGTACTCGGTCCTGACGCGGAAAGGCTACGAGGTGATCCTCGCGGCGGACGGCACCGAGGCGTTGCAGCGATTCCGGAAAAGCGAACGCCCGGTGGACCTCGTCATCACCGACCTACAGATGCCCAACCAGGATGGCCGCACGCTGATCACCCAGCTCCACGAGCTGGAACCTTCGACCAAGATCCTCGTCATCAGCGGCAGCAGGACGGACCATCTCCCCGACCGGCCCAACCTGGCCATTTTGCCCAAGCCGTTCGCCATGGATCGGATGCTGACGAACGTCTATGACCTGCTGGCCGGTTGAACCAGCCGCCGGGCACCGGTTACTTGGGCCAGTCAGTCAGCCCAGCATGGACAACAGGGCCGACGTCTTACATGGATGATCCATGCCGGCAGAGTCCGATCCTCCACGCAAAGTCTACGGTTTCAAGGAACGTGAATTCAAGCGCGACAACGCGCCGACCTCGGCCGCAGCCCCCGCCCCGACCGCCAAGGATCTCGCGATGATGTCGACCGCCGACGCTCCGGTTACGCCGCCAAGGAAGCCCGCGAATGCATCCAAGCCCGACGACCCCAACGACGTCTACGCGGTGCTCCGCGCCAACCGCGCCGTCGAGGATCAGGCGGGGCTGAGCGAGGTCGAGATCCGCGAAATCAAGTCACGGCGCAAGCGCGACTACTGGCTGGTGTTGATCGGCGGGAATCTGGCGATTTTGGGCGCGGTGGGCCTGAGCGGACTGAATCCCATCTCCTCCCTGTTCGGACTCGCGGGCATCATCCTCTTCAGCATCAGCCTCACCTGGATCATGTGGCAGGTCATGGACAAATACTGAGCGGGTAGACCGGAAGACAGCGAGCGACCCAGTCCTCGGCGCAGTCGCCGGCCCTCCGGATTGCTCAGACGGGAGATGAACCGGTCCGCGCCTGCACCGCCCAGCGATAGAGCTGGACGTAATGCGGCGCGCTCGCCCGCCACGAAAAATCCTGCGCCATCGCCCGCTGGCGCATCGCGGCAAACTCGGTGGGGCGGTCGTACCAGGTGGCGCAGGCCCAGCCGATCGTGTCGGTCAGCGCGTTCACCGTGGCGTCATTGAAGACAAAACCGGTGCCCACCGGCTGCCCTTCGACGAAATTCTGCACGGTGTCCACGAGCCCGCCCGTCGCCCGCACGAGCGGCAGCGTGCCGTAGCGCATGGCGTACATCTGCGTGAGTCCGCAGGGCTCGGAACGGCTCGGCATGACAAAGCAGTCCGAACCGGCCTGGATGAGCCGGGCGAGCCGGCCGTCAAAACCGATGTGCACACCGACCCGTCCGCGATACGCTCCCGCCGCACAGTTGAAGTCATTTTCCAACCGCGATTCCCCGCTGCCCAGCAGCACGAGCTGCAGGTCCATCCGGTCCATGATGGTGACCATGGCGTCGGCCAGGAGATCGAGTCCCTTTTGCGAAGCCAGTCGCGAGACCACCCCGAACAAGGGCACCTCGGGCCGCGCCTCCAGTCCGAAACGCTCCTGCAGGCGGGCCTTGCACACGGCCTTGCCGGCCAGGTTGGCGGCGGAGTAATGCGCCGGCAGCGTGCGATCGCGCAGCGGATCCCACGACTCGTCGTCGATCCCGTTGAGAATGCCCACGAGGTCGCCGGCCCGGTAGCGCAAAACCCCATCCAGCCCGAAGCCGCCATCCGGCGTCCTGACTTCGGCCGCATAGGTCGGGCTCACCGTGGAGAGCTTGGTCGCATGGTAGAGCCCCGCCTTCATCAGGTTCACCATGCCGCCGGCCTCCAGGCCATCGCGGCGGATCTCCGCCCAGGGCAACCGCGCAAAATCCACCACCCGCGAGGGCGAGTAGCCCTGGTGCTCAAGGTTGTGGATCGTGAACACCGTCGCGGTGCGCCCCAACGGGGTCTCCCGCAGCGTCGTGTTGAGCATCAAGGGCAGCAGACCGGTCGTCCAGTCATGGCAGTGAATGACGTCGGGGATCCAGTCGAGCTGCTGACAAAGCGCGAGCGCACCGCGGCAGAGGAAAGCATAGCGGAGATCATTGTCCGCGTGCGCCCCCCACGGTCCGGTATAAACCTCGGGCCGGGCAAAGTGATCGTGATTCTCCAGGAAATACGCCGGAACTTTCGAACCCGGCAGCACCGTCTCCCACGTCCGGGCCCACTGGGTCGAGGCCCCCACCTCCACGCCCAGCGGCGCCGGCAGCGCCTGCCACGCATCGGTGCGCCGGATCGAGCCGTAGGCCGGGCACACCACGCGCACATCATGCCCCAGGCGGATGAGATCCTTCGGCAGGGCGCCCACCATGTCGGCCAATCCGCCGACCTTCACGAAGGGTTCAACCTCGGGAGTGACAAAAAGAATCTTCAACGGAGACACGCCCAAGTGGAACCCATGCCCGCATAATTGCCGAGCGCAAATTCGGATCGGCGCCACCCCCAACCATCGTAATTCTTGCCAAATTCCAGGCCGCTCAATTCCCTGATGGTAACGTAGCTACCGTTTATCGACCGGCCGGTGCTCCGTCCGTCGGAGCAAACCGGCCCTATACGCTATTGCTCGCCTTGAGCAGTCTGGCGGTCTGTGCGGTGTGTGTCGCCTGGCCGGAGGTCATGAACATGCTGGGAGTCGGCCACGGCGGCCGTTGGTTTCTCGATCTTGAAACCCTCCTGCATTCGATCGCCGTGCAACGCCACGGCATCGACCCGTACACCCTGCCCTACGATATCCAGCATTGGTATTCGCACTGGTGGTTGTTGCTTGAGCCCACCGGCGTGTCGCGGGCGGACACGCTCTGGCTCGGCGCCGTCATCACCGCGTCCGTGTTGGCGGCCGTGTGTCTGCTCGTGCGGCCCCGCACGCTGGGAGAAGTCGGCTGGACCCTGGCGGTGTTTGGGTCCGCCCCGATTCTGCTGGGCCTCAACCGGGCCAACATCGACCTCGTTCTTTTTCTGATCCTGGGCCCTTGCGTGCCCGCGCTCATGTCCTCGCGTCGCCTCGTGCGCCTGCTGGCAGCCCCCGCGTTGATCGCCCTGGCCGCCGGCTTGAAATACTACCCTGCGGTGGCCGGCCTTATCCTGCTGGCACTGCCGTCGCGGCGGGAGCGCGCGATCAGCCTCTGCCTGTACGCCGGACTGCTCCTGCTTGTCATCCTGAGCGTGGCGGGAGACATCAAGCACTATACCGGCGCCAATGCCGTTCAGGGGCTTTTCACATTCGGGGCGCCGCTGGCCTTCGGACCCTTGGGTCTGACGACCACGATCGGCCTGGGCCTAACCCTGGGCTTTCTGGGCGCAAGCGGCCTCGGCATCGCCCGCGCCCTGGACCTGCGCAACCCGCTGGCTCCACCGGAACGGAGCAGGGATCACCTCTTTTTCATCCTCGGCGCCATCGTCCTGACCGGCTGTTTTGTGGCTTCAACCAACTATGCCTACCGCTGGATCTTTTCTTTTTGGATGCTGCCGTTCCTGATCCGGCTGCGCCCTGCCGGCGACCGTCGGGCACTGTTCTGGCTACGAAACGCCACCCTCGCTCTCCTGATCGCCGTGCTTTGGACCGAGGGCCTCGTCGTGGTGGCGCTCAACATCATTCCCCATACGCTCGTGACCAATATTCGCTGCCAGGAGGTTGCGAATCTGACCGTGCAGGCGATGACCTGGCTGCTCTTTGCCTGCCTCAGCGGCTGGCTCACCCATTTTGTCCTGCTGGCGGGCCGGGGCGGACCGGACCCCGCCGGCCAAAGGCCCGGCAATTGAGTTTTCCCGCCCGACGAGCGGGCTGGCCATGGCGGTTCAGCGCTTGGCGACCGGGTAGCTGCCGAGCCACTTCACCAGCGGGCACTGCCGGCGCAGCGCCTTCAGCGCCGACTGCATCTCGGGATCCTCGTAGTGGCCGACCACATCAAGGAAGAAGATGTAATCCCACGGACGCAGCCGGCTCGGACGCGACTCGATGCGCGTGAGGTTCAGCTTGCGCCGGTCAAAGGGCTGGAGGGCGTGCAGGAGCGCACCGGGCTCGTGGTGCAGCGAAACGAGGAGGCTGGTCTTGTCGTGACCCTTGCCCGACGGGCCCGAGGGCTCGTGACCCAGAATGCCGAAACGCGACGTGTTGTTCTTCTGGTCCTGGATGTGTTCGGACTGGATCGCCACACCGTAGCGCTCGGCCGCCAGCGGCGGGGCGACGGCGGCGGCGCCCTTCTCCTTGGCGGCGTGCTGCACGCCGAGGGCCGTGCTGTCCACATCGATGAGCTGGGCGTGCGGCAGGTGGCGCTGCAACCAGCGGCGGCACTGCGCGAGCGCCTGGTCCTTGGAGTAGACCTTTTTGATCTTCGTCAGCGGGCTGTTGGAGATGAGGGCGTGCTCGATGGAGAGTTGCACCTCGGCGACGATCTTCAGCGGCGTCTCGACAAAGAGATCGAGGGAATCCCGCACGGAGCCCTCGGTGGAGTTTTCCACCGGCACGACCCCGTAGTCGGCCTCGCCCTTTTCGACGGCGGCAAACACGTCGGCCAGCGACTGCATCGGCCGGTATTCCACGCTGGCGCCGAACTTCTTGAGCGCGGCCTGGTGGGTGTTGGTCGCCTCGGGCCCCAGGTAGGCGATGACGAGCGGCTTCTCCAAAGCGATGGCGGCGGACATGATCTCGCGGTAGATGGCCTGCAGCGCGGCGGGCTTGATCGGCCCCTGATTGGCCGCGTGCACGCGGCGCAGGACGTCGGCTTCACGCTCGGCCACATAGATGCGGGTGCGCGCACCGCGCTTCAGCTCGCCGATCTGTTGGGCGAGTTTCAGGCGGGTGTTGAGCAGTTTGACCGCCTTCTGGTCGAGGGCATCGATGTCGGCGCGGATTTTGGCGAGTTCCTTCTTCATTGGGTCTGGGCGGCGGTGGAGCGGGATGGGCGGCGCAAAGCATGGAGGGCCTTGGCCCGGGTAATCAACTCCGCAAGCACGGCGGGGGTGACCGCCTGCTTCGGGTCGTCGCCGAGACCGTGGCTCGGGCTGACGTGAGCCTCGATGCAAAGGCCGTCGGCGCCGTAGGCCACGGCCGCGAGGGCACAGGCCGGCACATAGGCCGCCTTGCCGACCGAGTGGGAAGGATCGACGACCACCGGAGCCCAGGTGCGCTCCTTGAGCAGCGGCGTGATGGCCTCATCGGGCTGGTTGCGGTAGCCGTCGAGTCCGGGCTGGGTGCCGCGGGGACACAGAATGACGTTCGGATTGCCAAAATTGACGATGTACTCGGCGGCCGAGATGAACTCGTTGAGCGTACCGGTGTGCATGCCGCGCTTGAGCAACACGGCCACCGGCTTGCCGGCGATGGCGGCGCCGACCTGACGGAGCAACGAATAGTTGAGGGCATTGCGCGCCCCGATCTGGAGCACGTGCACGCCCGCCTCCAGGGCCAGGCGCAGGTGCTCCTCGTCCATCACCTCGGTGTCCACGGGCAGGCCCGTGCGGCGCGAACCCTCCATCAGGATGTCGAGCGACTTGTGGTCACCCTGGAAGGCATAGGGGTTGGTCCGCGGCTTCCAAACCCCGCCGCGCAGGGCGTGGGCGCCGGCTTCCTTCACGGCCTGCGCCGTCTCGTAGAAGAGATTCGGGTTCTTCGGGTCGATCGTGCAGTGACCGGCCATGATCAGCAGCTCGTCCCCGAGCGTGACCCCGCCAACCTTGATCCGGTGGTGCGCGAGGTCGGACCGGATGTCCATCAGCTTGTGCGGCGACTGGATGGTGTCCACCCGGTCGACGAAATCGAGACCCTCCAGCCGGTTGATCATCAGTTCGTGCCGCTCGTCGCCCACGATGGCGTAAATGGTGCGGAGATCGCCGATGATCGGCTGGATGCGGCAACCGAACTCCGAGACAATGGCGGTCAGTTGATCGACCTCAGCCGGACTGAGGCGGTTGTTCTTGGGAAGGATCATGGCGGATGTGGTTGGAGGGATTGAGGGGTGGAAGGATCGGGTGAAAACAAAAAAACCGCCCGGGAGGGCGGCTCTTCAGCAGTGGAGTCTGATCGGGATCAAACGTTGCTTCAGGACACGCCGCCTCGGGTTTGCCGGGCAAAAAAGCCCGCAAACAAATAGCTAAAGGTGGCGGCGAAGGAATTCATCTGGCTCCAGTGGTGCCGGACCGGACGGGGCCTGTCAATGGTCAGCTTTGGCCGCGTGGGCCCTCGCTTCCTCCAACGCGTCCGCCCAGGGAGAGGCCTGGCCGCATGCCAGACGGGCGGCAGCCCGGGCACTCAGCGCGCCGACGATGTTGCCGGTACCATTGTAGCCGCCCACCGCCCATGTCCGGGCCCGCACTTCCTCCAGCACCGGCAACCCGTCGGGCGTATAGCCGACCGAAGCCGCCCACTGATGAGTGACCGGGGCCGTCACTTTCAGGCGCTCGCGCAGAAATTGCTTCAGTAGACTTTGGATCTTTGACGTCGGCCGGTTCTCAACCGTCCACTCCTCCTCCAGCGCATGGTCCCGGAAACCACCCAGGGCGATGCTTCGGTCGGGCAGCTGCTGCCAATATTCATAACCCTGCCGCCAATAGACCGGCCGCGGGAATGAAACTTCCGGCGCCGGGGCGGTCCCGAGCATCTGCAGACGAGCCGTCCGGATCCGACCGATGAGCTCGGGGATTACCCGCTCCAAGCCGCCATCGACCGCCACGATCACGGTGTCGCAGCTGATCACCCCCTGTTCCGTCACCACGGAGCCCGGCAAGAGTCTCCTCACGGGGGAGTGTTCATAAAGCAAGGCGTCCCTCTGCCGTAAGCGGCGGGCCTGGGCCCGCAAACGGCGGAGAGGTTGCATGACCCCATCGGTCGGCAACAGGAGTCCCTCGCCCTCCGGTCCCGCGTAGGCCTCGGCCGAAAAGCCACAATACCGGAGGGCGGCCAGGTGTTTCGCGCAATCCTCGCGCTCCGCCGCATCGGCCGCCAGTCGCAGCGATCCCGTCACCCGCGCGATCTCCGGAAACTCCTCGGCCAGGCGCCGGATCTCCCCGGACGTCAGCCGGTAAATCGTGCTCGCGGCGGACTCGCCGAATTGCGCCACCGTCTCGTTGAAAAACTTGGCCAGCCCGGCGAGGAGGAAACCGCCGTTGCGACCGGCCGCGCCCGCACCGACTCCGCCGGCGTCCACCCCCACGGCGCTCACTCCCAAGGCGCCCAACTCCTCCATGGCCGCCAACCCGGAACCGCCGAGACCGACCACGCACACGTCGGCCCGCACCGGACCGGTCAGCGTCGGCAGGGGCCGCCAATCATGATCTTCCCAGATCGGACTGTTCACAGGATCGATGCTGGCGCGACCGTCCGGCCCCGCCAGCCAATTTGACGCTTACCAGATGTAACCAAGCGAGGTCGTCAGCCGCTGATCCGCCCGCAAACCGGACTCAAGCACCGAACGGTCATAGTCATAATCGAAACGCAGGTTCAGCGACATGCGATCGGTCACCTTGCTCTGCAGGCCGGTGTTGAACTTCAGGCGATAGCTTCCCTCGGTCGGGGCGTTGGCCACGCCGTTGCGCACGTTGAGCGTACCGGTGTCGGAAATCATGAAGGACGATTCCTGCATCAGCTTGACGCGGCTGTTCAGCTGGTACGCATAATCCTGGAAGAACGATCCCAGGAATGCCATCTGGTTGGCGGTGCCGACGCGATCCAAGTATTGGAGCACAGCGCCCAAGCCTACGTTGACCTTGTGCCGGGGCGTGTCGACGAGGCGATAGCCACCGCCGACCTGTTGCTCGAGACTGAGGTCGATCTTGCGCACCGAATCCTCGGCGTAATTGGTGAGCGCCTGGGTAAAGAGGCGTTTGTTGATGTCGTAACGCCAGCGAAAGTCAGCCTCCCGGCGGTCCGTGCCGGTCACCCCGTCGACTTCGGACTGGAGCAATTTGGCCGTGCTGCGAAAGGTGTTGGCTCCCCGCTTGCCGTCCAATTGGAGCCGGAGCGAGAGATCCTGCTTTTCCTTGGCCCCGGACTGCTGGGAGTAACCGAACTCCAGCTGCCGCTTCCAGGGACTGGCCTCGGGCTTCAGGGCGGTTTTGACCTCGGTCGTGACCGCGAGCTCCACCGCCTCCGGCTCGGGGCGCGCCGCTTTCTTGGGGTCCGCCGCCTTGAGAGCCTCGCGCGGCACCTTGAGCAGGCCCAGCTGCGGGTGCTTGATTTCGAGATAGGCGGGCGTCTCGGCGACCAGCTCGCCCGTCAGGCGATCCCCGTTGGCCAGCACCCAGTTCTCCGCCTTGGCGACCATGAAAGACAGCCCCAGCAGCAGGCACCCGAGGAAAAGTTGTGTGGAAGCTTTGGTCATCATCGCAGCAGGCAGATCATCGGAGTCATGGGTGTAATCCTAGCAAAAAATATTTTCCGCGGGAACCACGGAATTCGGCGAATGTGACTCACGAAACCGACTTTCGTTCCCTGCGATTGACGGACTTCGCCCCGCCCGCCTTGATGCGGGAGCCAGCCGCATGAAGCCCCTCTATGATTTCTCCCGCCTCGCCGTGGACCGCACCCTCGCCCCGCGCGACGGCATGCTCGCCAAAGACGCCGACGCCACGCTGACCGACCAGTATTTCGACCTCGGCCGGCGCGCCCTGGAGCTGATTCATTTTTCATCCGAGCTCTGCGACAAGCCCCACTACCCGGACATCCTGGACCTGCCCTGCGGACACGGCCGCGTGCTGCGGTGGCTGCGCGCGCACTACGGTTATGCGAACATCACCGCCTGCGACCTGGACCGGGACGGCGTGGATTTCTGTGCCGCGCAATTCGGGGCCAAGCCGGTGTATTCGCTGCCCGATCTGCACCAGCTCCCGTTCCGCTCCCAGTTTGACCTGATCTGGGTGGGATCACTCGTGACCCACCTCCGGCGCGACCGCTGGCTCGCCACGCTGGACAACCTGGTCAAGTGGACCCGCGAGTGCGGGGTCATTGTCTTCACCACCCAAGGCCGCACCGTCTCCAGCCTGTTGGCCCGCGGCCGGCGCAATGTCGCCGAAAACATCGACAAACCCGCCCTGCTTGAGGAGTACGCCCGCACCGGGTTTGCCTACCAGCGCTATTTTGAAAGCAACGCCGAGGAAGACTACGGTCTCGCCCTCACCTCCCCCGAATGGGTCATGCGCACGCTCCAACGATACCCCGACATCATCATGCGGGCCTACCTTGAGGAAGCCTGGGGCATGCAGGACGTTGTTATTCTCTACAAGAAGGCCGGCCATTTTGAGCCGCTGCTCGGAGTCCCTGAAATGAACGCTTCAGCGGAGGTCCGGCCTGGCGCAACCAAACCGCCGGGCCTGCTGGGCAGGTTGTTTGGCCGCTGAGTCCCGGGCCCAAATCAGCGCTACTCAATTCGATCCAAGAAGGCCGAGATCGCGGCATCGGCCACCTGGCCACCCGGACCGTCAGGATTGTAATCAAAGGCGTGCGTCGCCCACGGCAGTTCGACGTGCGTGCAGGCCACGCCCAGTTCCGCCAACCGGGCCGCAAGCCGGCGGCTGTGGCGATACCAGACCAGCGTGTCGGGGTAGCCGTGGAGGAGCAGGGTCGGTGGCGACTGTTTTCCCGCCAGCAATTGGGCGCTGGCCGAGGCGTAGAGCGCCTCCCGCTCCGGCGTATCGGGTGGCCCGCCGAGGTACTGACGCATCAGCTTGATCGAATTGAGAGCGTCATCCTCCCGGGAAACACCCCAGGCAAAGGCCATGTCATGCGGCGCATAGAGCGCGATGATCCCACGAATCGCCGGATCCGGCGAGCCATAGGCCACGGCCGTGGCGATCTGGCCCCCGGCAGAGCGGCCCAGGAGCACGAAGCGGTGTTCATCCAGCCCGAGCCGGGCCGACTGGGATTTCAACCAGGCAAGCGCCGCACGGACATCGTCGCGCGGAGCCGGCCACGGATGCGCCGGCGCGAGCCGGTAATTGAGCGCCGCCACCGCGCAGCCCCGGGCGGCCCAACGATGGTTCCATGCGATCATCTGGGTGTTGTCGCCACTCTCCCAGCCGCCACCGTGAATCACCACGATACAGGGATGCCCGCGATCCGGGCTGTTCCGCGTCGTCGGATGATAGAAATCCAGTTTCTGATCCTGGCCTTCAGTCCGCGCATAGACCTCGGTCTGCACGGTCGCCGCTGGCGTGGCGGCCCGCCAATACAACCGCGTCCATGAAAAATCCTCCCGCATCCGGCGCGCAGCACTGAACGCCGGGCGGAAGAAACCAACCAGCGCCACGACGCATAGTCCGACAATAATCCAACGCCAGCCGCCCTCGGTGGTCAGAACGGCCAGCGCCGCCACCCCCAAAGGGCAAAGGGCCAGCCAATGTCCGTACTCGCCGGCCCCGAGCGCCAGCTTCCAGGCGAAGACCGAGTCCGGGGCCCGCACAACGTTGAGCAACGCGGCCAAAGCGGCCCCGGCAGCGAGAAGAAGCAACAGCCAGCGCATGAGATCCATCACTCCGGCCGAGCTGGCCAGAAAGCGCCCCAAATGGGCACAAAAATCATTCCAACCCATCCGCCTTTTTCCCGCCATGCACAAGTAACCTAATAGGTTACCTGTGCTTGAGGCGAGGCGACCGCGGCTATGGGGTGATTCTTGCGTGGCCTTTCGGGCTTATTCGTGGCTAATCCTGTGCCTCATGCGCCGTCTCGACCAACTTCTTGCCAACCTCGGCTACTGTTCCCGCCGGGAGGCCCGGGAGTGGATCAAGTCCGGCCGCGTCGCCGTCAAAGGCCAGGTCGAGAAGGATTTTGGGGCCAAGGCATTGCCGGCGGATGTCCTCATCGACGGTGAGCCGCTGGATCATCCCGAAGGCCTCCTGTTGCTCCTGCACAAGCCCGTGGGACTGGTCTGTTCACACGACGAGCGCGAGGGACCCAACGTCTACAGCACGCTCCCGCCCCGCTGGCGCGAGCGCAACCCCCAGATCACTTCCATCGGCCGGCTCGACAAGGAAACGAGCGGACTCCTCCTCCTCACCGACCAGAGCGAACTCGTTCACCGGCTCACCTCCCCAAAACACAAGGTGCCCAAGGTCTATCGAGCCACGCTCCAATCCGACCTGCCCGCCGGTCTGGCGGAAACCTTCGCGTCGGGCACGCTGGTCTTGCCGGGCGAGGACGACCCCTGCGTGCCCGCCGAACTGGCCGTGCTCGGCCCCCGGGAGGCCGAGCTCACGCTCACCGAGGGCAAGTACCACCAGGTCCGCCGGATGTTCGCGAGCCAGGGCTGCGAAGTCCTCACCCTGCACCGCGCCCGCTTCGGTCACCTCGATCTCGGCGACCTGCCGGCTGGACAATGGCGGGAATTGCCGCTCGATAGCTTTCGCCCATGACCGAACTCCCTTCCCTTTCCGGTGCAGAAAAGACCAAGCTTCGCGGCCGCGGCCAGACGCTGCCCGACGGCGCATGGCTGGGCAAGGAAGGCGTCACCCCGGCTTTTTTGGTCGAGCTCAACCGCCAGCTCGATCTCCACGAACTGGTAAAACTGCGCTTCACCGGCGGCCAGGACCGGCACGTCCGTGCCGATTTGTGCTCGGCCATTGAGTCGGCCGCCCCTTGCCTCTGCGTCGGTGCCGTCGGGCATACGGCCTTGTTCTGGCGCGCCCAGGCGACGCCGGAGCTGACCGCCTGAGTCGCGCCGTCGGTTGCACCCAAGCCCACGCCACCCGAGTGCCCTCAGCGAGGATCTATTCAGGCTCGCATACCAGCCTGACACACCCCGTCGCTTCGCGACACCCCTCTTCCTAGAGGGGACCCAATCAACTGGTCCGGAAATCCCCTCTAGGAAGAGGGGTGCCCGGCAGGGCGGGGTGTGTTGGGCATGGTGTGAAAGTTATTCCTTCTTCCGTCATTCCATGACGCGGCTCTCAATAAGCCTAGCGGCCAAAATCACCTTGGAGGCTGCCGCGCTAGTCGTTGGCCGTTACCTGAAAGTGGATCGAGATCTGGGTGCGGGTGTTCACCGGCCGGCCGGATTTCATTCCCGGACGGAACTTCCATTTCAACACGCCTTGCAAGGCGGCTTCCTCGAAGCGCCGGTTGTCCGAGGAAATGACGTAGGGATTAACCACTTCACCCTTGGTGGTGATGATAAACCCCACGACCACCTCGGCCTCGGCGAACTCCTTGCGCAGCTCATAAGGGAACTTGGGCGGCGGCTGGAAGATCGTGGTTGGCTGCCGGTCGAGTTGGGAGACATCAAAGATCTTGCCCAGCTTGGCGGCCGTGCCACTGCCCCGCGCGATGTTGACCGGCACGGCCGAAAGCCGGACAGAGTCCAGGTTGGAAGGCAGACTCGGCGTGAAGTCCAGGGGTTGGACGAAAGCGTTCACCGGCACGAGCGTGGGAATGTCAGCCAGCATCGGCACGGAAATGGCCGGAGCCTCCATGGCTTCGTCATTCTCGAGCGACTCGATGGGTTTCTCCTCATCATCCTTCAGGTCGGGCATGACCAACTGAATGATGGGACTGTCATCCACCACCACGGCCTTCTTGGGCGCGGCGCGATGGTTGAAACCATAGAGTGCGATGACATGCAGGCCCACGGAGAGCAGGATCGCCGAGACCATGACCAGCGGTGAGCGCGTCACCCGCTCATATTTCCACAGTCCGGGCTGGTCCGGCACACTGTTGGGAATGGGCAACCGCATTTGCACGGCGCGCTCCGGCTTGGAGGGGGTAAGGGTGGCTTGATGGGCCCAACCCTCAATGGCGTGGGACATTTTGGGCATGCACATAGGATACGCCGTTTCGATCCGAAATCCTTCGCATCCTTTGGCTTAAGCATGCCATTGGTTGCCATCCCGCCCCTCGGGCCGGCAAACGCAGCGTTGCGCGGCCCGGTCGGGCAGTGCCAGCCTGCCCACCGTGACCCTCACCCAACTCGGCTGGAACGACCATTTTGCCGCCGCCTTCGCCCCGCATGCCGCCGCCGGCTTCTTGCCAGCCCGCGTGACGCTGGAGCTGAAGGGCTTCTTCGAGGTCACCGGCGAATCAGGTGCGCGCCTGGGTGAATGCACCGGCAAATTCATCCACGACGCGCGGTACGCCTCCGCATACCCGGCCATCGGCGATTGGGTGGCGATCAGTCCGCAACCGGGCGATGACACCCGCGCCAACATCCATGCGGTGCTGCCGCGCCTGACCAAGTTTTCGCGCAAGGCCGCTGGCGACGTTGATCACGAGCAGGTTGTCGCCGCCAACGTCGACACGGTGTTCCTGATGAGCGCCCTCGACGGCAACCACAACCTGAACCGCACCGAGCGCTATCTCGCCGCCGCCTGGGCCAGCGGCGCGCAACCGGTGATCGTGCTCAACAAGGCCGACCTCAACGACGACACGGCGGCGATCGCCCGTGAGCTGAGCGTCGCCGGTCGCGACGTGCCGGTCTTCGTCATCAGCGCCCAGACCCGGCGCGGCCTCAAGGCGCTGGCCCCGTACCTCCTGCCCGGCCGCACCATCGCCCTCCTCGGCTCCTCCGGCGTCGGCAAATCCACCCTCATCAACCGGTTGGTCGGCGAGCGCCTGCAAGACACGCAGGAAGTGCGCGAGGCCGACAACAAGGGCCGGCACACGACCACGCAGCGTGAGCTCATCGTGACGCCCTCCGGCTTCATTGTGATCGACACCCCGGGCATGCGGGAACTCCAGCCCTGGGATGCCGCCGCCGGCATCGACGCCGCCTTCAGCGATGTGGCCGGGGCCGCCGCGCGCTGCAAGTTCCGCGACTGCTCCCACACGGTCGAACCCGGTTGCGCCGTCCAGGCCGCGCTCGCCGACGGGAGCCTTCATCCGTCCCGCTGGGAGGCCTATCAGCGCATCCAGCGCACCAACGCCTTCGAGGTACGCCGGTCCAGCAAACCGGTGCAATTGAAGCAAAAGGTTGATTTCAAAAAGGCCACCAAAGCCCTCCGCCAACGGGTCCACGAGAAGCATGGCGAGGAATGACCGTCCAATCGGTTGACCTCACCATTGACCCGACAGCCCCAGGTCGCATGCTGAGAGGAACATGTTTTTCATCATCGGAGCAGACGGCAAAGAATACGGTCCCGTGTCGGTCACCCAAATCCAGCAATGGATGACAGGTGGTCGCGCCAACCTCCAGACCAAGGCGCGTCGCACCAACGAGCAGGATTGGCGGACGCTCGGGGAATTCGCCGAGTTCGGCGGGACCCCCGTGACGCCGCAAACCGGGGAACCGGTCCTCGTGACCAATCCGGTCGGCACGCAGGCGGCCTTCAGTCCTGCCGCCGGCACCCCTCTCGCCGGCCGCTGGCTGCGGCTGGGCGCCTACCTGCTCGACAGCATCATCGGTTTCATTTTCGTCGCCCCTGGTTTTGTGATGCTGATGATGGCCGGCGTTTTCACCACTCCGGACCACCCGAACACCGTCCTGCTGCTGGCAGGCTTCATCACCGCCGGCAGTGCGGCCTTGGTGCTTTTGGGCATCCAGATCTATCTGCTCGTCACGCGCGGCCAGACCCTGGGCAAAAAATTCCTCGGCATCCGGATCGTGAACTTCGATGACGAGGGCAATCCCGGCTTCGTAAAGGTTTTTCTGCTCCGGGTATTCGTCAACGGCCTGTTGGGTGCCGTCCCCTTCGTCGGCCTCGCCTACACTTTGGTCGACTGCTGCTTCATCTTCCGCGAAGACCAGCGCTGCATCCATGACCTGATCGCCGGCACGAAGGTCGTGGTGGCCTGAGCGCGTCAAACCGACGCCGAGGACGCGCGGCCCTTGCCGCCCAGCAGTGCATCGAGCGACAGCTTCCCGGGGCCAAAGGCCAGGACGATCAGCGAGGCGAGCAGGAACAGGAACGGCGCGGCCGTCACGAATTTGTCCGGATCGCTCGTGATGGCATTCAACGCGTCCCGGTCAGCCGTCCCATACGCCACGAGCATGGTGAAAATCAGCGGCACGGAAGCCGGCCGCGCGAACAGACCCAGGGCCAGCAGCACCCCGCCGCCGCACTCGGTGGCCCCGGCCATGATCGCGTTGAGCTTGGGCAAGGGAATGCTCAGCGACTCAAAGAAGCCGGCGGTTCGATCAAGGTGCGTGAGCTTGCCCCAGCCGGTCTGCGCAAATTGCCAGCCCCAGTAGAGTCGCACCACGAGCAGCAAAGGCGACTGCAGAAAATTGGCGACGGCATCGAGCTTGGCGAGAAGGGAGCGGATTTGCATGGGTGCGGTTGGTTGGCAGATGAGAGCCACGGAGGCGTTTTGTATTCCCTAAAATGGCGGCGGAAAATTTTCCGATTTGCTCGGCGACGGCATGAGCGCGGCGCGTAGGTCAGCGCTGGCAGAACCAGCCCAGCTGCATCCAGCTGGCAAACCAGCCTTGGACTTGGGCCGCCATGGCCGCGCCACCGTCCGCGGATCGCGCCGGCAAACCGGCGGCAAGCGCGCGGACCAGGGGTTGGCCGGCGCGAATAGCCAACAGGACGCGACAGGCGGCAGGCTCGAGCCGCTTGAAATAGATCCGGCCGTTGAGCCGGTGCACGGCGATTGCGCAACGCTCCCGCTTTGGGCGCGGCACCTTGCTCGCCTTCTCCGCGCGCACCCCCGTCGGGGCGTTGCTGGCGTCGCCGCGCAGCAGCGCCTCCCGTTTCTTGATCGCAATCAGAAAATCATCGACCGGGTACCCCACCTCCAGCAGTTGCAGGTAAGGCTGGAGCGAGAGCTTCAGTTTGGCCGGATCGGCTCCGCGCAGATGTTCTACCGTGAAGAGCGGGAGCGCGGCCCCGTCATAGACTTCGACCTGCGCCCATTCGAAGCGGGCGAGATCACGACACAGCGCGGTGTGCGGACGCGTCCAACGAGGTTCCTCGCCGATGAATTTCTCCAGGCGGGCAGGCAGGTTGCGCAACGTGAAGGAACGCGACGGATATTTCTGCAGATAGGCCTCCGCCAGGCGCATGAAGCGGCGATCGCCAAGCACGGCGCGTAGACCCGGGCAGTCTTCGTACAGGCTGTCGAGCACCCGGAACCAGTACATGCGGTTGTAGATCTCCAACCGCTCGAAAGAGGTGAGCCGGTCGTTCGGCTTCACGATTTCCCCCACCGCCTTGGCGGTCGACCGGCCGTCGCGCGTGCGCGGGCGCATCCGGTTGGACGCGCTCAAGGGCTGCGAGACCAGACCCCAGACCGCCTTCTGCAGGTCGGCCAGGTCCCGGGTCGACTCAACGCGCGCGGGCGCGGCTCGTTTTTTTCGGGGCGGGGATTTTGGCTTCACGGGCTTGGGCGATGAACTGGTTGGCTTTGAGGGCCTCGTCGTGGACCTCCTGGAAGGACGGGATCTTGTCATCCCACTCGAGGAGGGTGGCGGTGACGCCGCAGAGCCTGATCGCATGGGCATAAAGTTTCCACACCGGATCGAGCACGGGGTGGTCGTGCGTATCGAGCAGGTATTTCTCGAACTTGGTGTGCCCGGCGATGTGCATCTGCGCGACGCGGTGGTGCGGCACGTTGTTGATGTAGTCGTACGGATCGAAACTGTGATTCTTCGAGGAGACGTAGATATTGTTCACGTCGAGCAGGATTCCGCAGTCCGCCCGCTCGACGACCTCGGAGAGAAACTCCCACTCGGTCATCTCGGAGACATGGAACTCGGTGTAGGAGCTGACGTTTTCGACCGCGATGGGCAGCTCGAGATAGTCGCGGACCATGCGGATCTTCTCAGCCGTGCGCTTCGCCGCGGCCAAGGTGTAGGGCATCGGCAGGAGGTCGTGCGAATAGGTTCCGTCGACACTGCCCCAGCAAAGGTGGTCGGACAACCAGGGCGTCTTGGTGCGCTTGGTCAGCGCCTTGAGCCGCTTGAGGTGTTCGCGATCGGGATCGTCGGCTGAGCCGAAATAGAGGGAGACGCCGTGCTGGACGACGCGGTACTGGGCGAGGATGCGATCGAGCACCTCCAGCGGACGGCCTCCGTCCACCATGAAGGTCTCGGAAATGATTTCGAACCAATCGACCGTCGGTTTCTCCGACAGGATGTGGTCGTAATGCGGCACTCGCAGGCCGAGGCCGATGCCGTAGTCGGTGTAACCGTTGTAGGGATTGGCGGGCATGGGCGGGACAGGGTTAGACTGGAATGACTCGCCGGGCGCGGCAAGCCGGGGAAAAAGGAGGCCGGGCTGTTGAGGGCCCGGCCTCCGGAAATCAGGGTCGCCGCTTTCCGCTCAGCGGTGGCGGGCGACGCGCAAGCCGATTACTTCTTCTCTTCGGCCGCCTTGCAGCCGTCCTTGCCTTTGCAGCTTTCCTTCGCCTTGCAGGTATCCTTGCCGTCGGCGCTCTTGCAGGTGTCCTTGCCCTTGCAACTTTCCTTGGCCTTGCAGCCGTCCTTACCCTTGCAGCTTTCCTTGCTGGCCTTGTCCTTGGCCTTGCAGCCGTCTTTGCCCTTGCAGCTTTCCTTGGCTTTTTCGCCGGCAGGTGCGGCGGTACCGGAATCGTTGGCCGAAGCTTTGACGGCGAGACCGCCAGCATAGAGGCCGGCGATGGCGGCCGCGGTGATCATGAGACGTGTGGATTTATTCATAGGGAGCACTTATTGGTTTTGGGTTTCTGAACCACCGCGACCGGCACCATGCCAGCAGGCAGCAAGAAAAGGTTGTTCCGATGGGAGCGTGGAAAGCGTGGAGATATTCCCGGAATTATCGAAGGGGCAATTTCCCCGGGGCTACAGACACCATGCCTACCCAGACTGGCTCGAGCCAGTCATGTTCCGAGGCATTTACGATCAGCACGCTACCCGCAAACCCTGGGGTTTCACATGATCCTGTCCACCAAGGCTCCGCCATTCATCCAAGCCTGCAGGTTGGACAGAAAATGTTGGGCAATATTGTCATCCTGCTCCCGGGTCCCTCCGCCGATATGACAGGTGATGAAACAATTTTGCACCCGCCACAGTGGATGGGCGGGCGGCAAGGGTTCGGGATCCATGACGTCGAGATACGCCGCCCCCAACTGACCCGAAGCGAGCACGGCCATCAGCGCCGATTGGTCGACTGTGGTCCCCCGCCCGATGTTGTAGAAGCGAGCCCCGCGCTTCATGCGGTTGAAACGGTCCGCACTCATCCAACCGGTAGTCGCGGGAGAGTCGGGCAGGATGTTCACGACATGATCGGCCCCGGCGATCGCGTCATCGAGCCCGGCCGTCCCCACCACAGTGACCTGCTCGTCGCCGGTGGGAGTGCGCCGGTAGGCGAGGACACGGCACCCAAAAGGTTGCAGCAGTTCCCCCAGCCGGCGACCAATCGCCCCGTAGCCCAGCAACAAAACAGTTTTCTGCGGGGACAACACCCCGTTCGTGAAACGATCCTCCAGATAACGCCATTCGCGCGGTCCGTCCTGATTGCGCAGCTGCACCGGCAGGTTGCGTTCGATGGCCAGCATTTGCGCGAGCACGTGTTGCGCGCAAGGATCAGCGAAGACTTGCGAGGCGTTCGTGACCGGGACTCCCCGGGCCTGCACCGCCGCCCGAAAATCCGCCCGGTCATAACGGGTGTAGCCCGCCGTGGTCAGTTCGATGAACCGCAGCCGGCGATTGCCCATGACCTGGCTCACATCGGGCTGGCCGAGCGCCACATCCGCCTCGTCCAACAGCGGATCGGCCGAGCCCGCGGCGAGCACCATCGGGCTGGCCTGGCCGGATCGGAGCAACCGGTGGCCGGCGGCCGCGAGCTTCTGCTGCAGGACGGTTTCTACCTCGGGACGGAAGACGTGGTTGGTCCAAATCGCCAGACTCATGCCGCCATCACGGCCCGACCGGCGGACCGTCGCAAGCCTGCAAGCAGAGAAAATAAAGTTCCGCCCCTTGCTATTCGAAGCCCGAAACCTACGCTTTGGCCCGCATGTTACCCCGTCCAACCCGCACCGCATCCCACGCACCGGTGTTCGTCACCGCGTTGTGTTTGTTACTCTCGTTCACCCTGCCCCGCGCCCGGGCCGCCGCCGAGGTCGTCGAAATGGAAACCGATCTGCATGGCGCTGTCGGCAAGCTCAAGCCGGCCACCCGCATTGCGGCACCGGAAATCGAACCAGCCTCGGAAGAAGGCAAGCTGGCCTTGTCCCGCATGAATCTGCCCGCCGGCCTCAAGGCGTCGCTGTGGGCCGCGGAGCCGATGCTGGCCAATCCGGTCGCCTTTGCCTTCGACGAAACAGGTCGGATATTTGTCGCCGAAACCTACCGTTACGGCACCAGCACCCTCGATATCCGCGCCTACATGTGGACGCTGGAGGACGATCTCGCCAACCGTAACCAGGAGGACTTCATGGCCAGCATCCGGCGCAATTTTGGTGAAGCCGGGGTGAAGGAACTGTCGATTGAGTCCGAAAGAATCCGGTTGTTGGAGGACAGTGATGGCGACGGCCAGGCCGACAAATCCACCATCTATGCCGAGAATTTCCGCTCGCCGATGGACGGCGTCGCCGCCGGTGTCCTGCCCCGGCGCGGCGAGGTTTGGTTCACCAACATTCCGTCACTTTGGAAACTTTCCGGTCGGGAAAAGGCTGAGACGCGCACGGAAGTGTTCCGTGGCTTCGGAGTTCGTTTCAACTACACCGGCCACGATCTGCACGGTCTCATCCTCGGGCCGGATGGACGCATCTACTTTTCTGTGGGTGACCGCGGGGCGGCCGTGACCACCAAGGAAGGCCGCCTCATCAGCGCCCCTGACACCGGCTCGGTGTTTCGTTGCTGGCCCGACGGCAGCGGACTTGAGCTTTTTGCCACGGGTCTGCGCAACCCCCAGTCGCTGCTGTTCAACGAATACGGCGACCTCTTCACCGGGGACAACGATTCCGACCAAGGCGATCAGGAACGCCTGGTGCATGTGGTGGAGAATGGCGACAGCGGCTGGCGCGTCGGTTATCAGCACGCCCCGCGCGGCAACGCCGGACCTTGGAACGCTGAGAAACTCTGGCATCCGCGCCACGCCGGCCAGGCGGCCTACCTGCTCCCGCCGATCTGCAACATCGAGGACGGTCCGTCCGGCATCGCCTATTACCCGGGCACCGGCCTCACCCCGGCCTATGCCGGTATGATGTTCATCACCCACTTCAAGGGAGCCATCAGCAACTCCGGCATCTACACCTACAAGGTCAAACCCGAGGGCGCCTCCTACGCCATCGAGGCGGCCGCGCCGTTTCTCACCGGTGCGCTGCCGACCGACGTGCGTTTCGGTCCCGATGGGAAACTATACTACTCCGACTGGGCGGAAGGCTGGCCCAAGTCCAAGCGCGGGCGCATCTACTCCATTGCCGACCCCACCCGGGCCAATGACCCGCTGGTCAAGGAGACCAAGGCGCTCATCGCCGGCGACTGGACCAAACGCTCCGATGCCGAGCTCGCCAAACTCCTCGCCCACGCCGACTGGCGCGTCCGTCTCGAGGCCCAATACACCCTCGCCGAACGGGGGGTGTCAGCCATCGCCGCCCTGTCCCAAATTGCCCATGAGTCCGATGGCTTTGCCCGCCTCCATGCGGTCTGGGCTCTCGGGATGATCGCTCGCCAGCACAGCCAGGCAACGGATGCTTTGCGTGCCGTTATCGCGGACGCGTCGCCGGAAGCCCGGGCCCAGGCAACCAAAACACTAGGGGACCTTCGTGACGAGCAATCGGCTCCCCGTTTTGTCGCCCTGCTGAGTGATTCGTCCGCCCGGGTACGTTTCTTTGCCGCGCAGGCTCTCGGCAAGGTCAAGGCCGCCAACGCCACGCCCGCCTTGATCGAGGCCTTGCGGGCAAACAACGATACCGACCCCTACCTGCGTCACGCGCTGGTGATGGCCCTGGTCGAGAATGCCACGTCCGAGCAACTGGCCGCGCTCGCCCGGCATGAAGCGGGCGCTGTCCGCCTCGCGGCGGTCCTCGCCCTGCGGCGCCAACAAAGCCCGCTCATCACCGCATTCTTGACGGATACCGACGCCATGATCGCCCGCGAAACCGCGCTGGCGATCAACGACGCGCCGATCCCCGCCGCCTATCCGGCCCTGGCCGGGCGTCTGGGCCAATCGTCCGATGAGGCCGTGCAATTGCGTTCGCTCAACGCGCACTTCCGTCTCGGTACCGCGGAAAACGCCGCCGCCCTGGCCAACTTTGCCGCCAGCCCGGCCCAGGCAGAGCTGCGCAAGGAAGCCCTGGCCCTCCTGACCTTGTGGCCAGCCCCACCGGCCCGGGACCGCATCGTCGGAGACTTCCTGCCGCTCGATTCCAAAACCCGACCGACCGAGAGTGTGGTCCAAGCTCTCTTACCCAAACTCGGCGGAATTCTGACCGCTCACACGCCAGACGTGGTCCAAGTCGCCGCCATCGAGGCAGTGCATAGCCTCAAGCTGACCCAAATCGGACCCATGCTTGTCACGGTGGTGGCCGACCCCGCTCAGTCGGCCAGCGTCCGCGTGGCCGCGCTCAAGGTACTCGATCAGTTTGACGATGCCGGTTTGGCGGCCGCCGCCGCCGCGGCCGCCGGTTCGGACTCACCTGAACTGCGCCTGGCCGCGCTGCCCGTGTCCAGCCGGCTGGCGCCGGCTTCGGCCGTGTCCATTCTGACGAAGCTCGCCGATCAGGGCACGCCGAAGGAACAGCAAATCGCATTCCGGGCCCTGGGCGCCGCGCAGGATCCGGCGGCCGACACCGTCATTCTCAATCACCTGGGCGGGCTTGATACCGGGAAGATCGCCCCGGCCGCCCAGCTCGATTTGCTCGAGGCAGCTGCGCAGCGCGGTGACCCGCGCATCAAGCAATTCCTCGCCGACCGCGATGCGGCGCTGGCCAAGGATCCCGATCCGCTGGCGCCGTATCGGGTGGCGCTGGTCGGCGGCAATGCCGAGCTGGGTCGGAAAGTATTCAACACGCATCCCGTCATGCAATGCATGCGGTGCCACCGTCTGGGTAATGCCGGGAGCGGCGACGCCGGCCCGAACCTGGGGGGCATTGGCGCCCGTGCCTCGCGCGAATACATCCTCGAATCGATCATCAAACCGAGCGCAAAAATCGCACCCGGATTTGAGATTGCCACCGTCACCAAGAAAAACGGTGAGGCGATCGTCGGCACCATCCTCCACCGGGACGCCGCCGGACTCCAGCTCAAGACTGGCGAGAATGAAGTCACACCCATCCCGGCCTCCGAGATCATGAAAGTCGAATCCGCCCCCTCCGCCATGCCGGAGATCGCCGCGCTGGTTCTGTCAAAGTCGGAGATCCGCAATCTGGTCGAGACACTGGCCTCCGCCACGGAACCCCTCGCCCCAGCCACGGGCAAAGCCCAGCTCCGCGCCTTCCAGCAACTGGACGCGAACTGACTTCCCTTGATGCCACCGAGGCGGGGCTGCGGCCCCGCCTTTTTCGTGTCTACAAGGCACACTTGCCAGCAAGGCCCCCGCGCTGTTTGCTAGCCGCGAACGGGCTGTTCTCCCCATACCAGCGAATCCCGGAATCTTCAGGTTCATCGTCTGGTTCAATGCCTCGCATCAGTTTAAAAGACTAACCGCCTTGTCGCCCGTTCGGGTATCGTGACCGCCCACTTCCCTCCCTCCCATGGAAACCCTGCTGATCCTCCTGTTGCTGTACCTTGTCGCCACCCTGATCATATTGCCGATCTGGACGATCATCAAGATCCGGAACCATGACACGGAGGTCGACTCGCTCCGGCAACGGCTCGGCTATATCGATGCCGAGCTCAATGAACTGCGGATGAAGGCCCGGGCTCCGGCGCCCTCTCCCGCCAAGCCCGCCGAGGCCCCCGAGCGCAAACCCCAGCCAGCCGTCATTCCGCCTGCCCCCGTGATTGTCACCCCGCCACCGGTCGCCCCGGTGCTGTCCGTCCAGCCGGCGCCTCAGCCCGCTCCCGCCGCGGCCGAACCGCCCAAACTGCCGCCGGTCATCACCCCGCCACCGGCCGCACCCCGCCCCAGAGCAGAACCCGTCGCCCCCAAGCCGACGATCAACTGGGAGCAATTCATGGGCGCGAAGCTCTTTGCGTGGCTCGGTGGGCTCGCCCTCTTTCTCGGCGTCGCGTACTTCGTGAAGTACTCGTTCGAGCACGACCTGATCCCCAACGAAGTGCGCGTGGCGCTGGGTTTTCTCACCGGGGCCGGCCTGATCATCGGCGGCCTCAAGATCAATCGCGAGCGCTACGACATCACGGCGCAGACCCTCATCGGCTCCGGAGTCGTCTCCCTGTACGCCGTGACCTTCGCCGCCCACTCGGTCTATCATTTCCAATTCTTTGGTCTCATCCCGACCTTTCTGCTGATGGCGCTGATCACCACCACCGCCTTTTTGGTCGCCGTGAGACTCCCCGCCCAGGCGGTGGCAATTCTGGGCATGCTCGGCGGATTCCTGACTCCCATCCTGCTTTCCACCGGCGTCGACAACCCGGGCGGTCTTTTCGGCTACCTCGCCCTGCTTGATGCCGGCTTGATCGCCGTCGCGTTGCACCGGCGCTGGTTCCACCTCGTGCCGCTCGGCGCCGGCGGCACCGCCCTGATGATGATCGGTTGGTCGGATAAGTTTTTCCGCGCGGAGAAGGGTCCGGTGGCCATGATCGTGTGCCTGGGGTTCAGCGCCTTGTTTCTGGCCGCGGCGGAACTCGCCCGGCGGCGCAACCTTCGCTCACGTGCCTTCTCGCTCACGGCAGCGTTGATGCCCTGCGTGGGCCTGGGTTTCGCGCTGTTCTTCCTCAGCTATTCCACGCTGGCCGCCCGCGCGCCGCTCTATCTCGGGTACGTTCTGTTGCTGGACGGCATGCTGCTCCTGCTCGCGTGGAAGGATGAATACCTGCCGCGCTTTCATGTCGTGGCCGGACTGGCGTCCTTCAGCCTGCTTGCGGCCTGGACGACCGGCCACTTGACCGACGCGCTGCTGCCGTGGGCCTTGGCGTTCTATCTTTTGTTCGCCGCGCTGCACACCGTCTTCCCGCTGCTGCTGGAACGGACCCGCCCGGAGACCGGCGGCTCCTGGTGGAGCCAGTTGTTCGCCCCGCTCGCCTTGCTGCTCCTGCTGTTGCCGATCTACCAATTGGACAGCGTTTCCTTTCTGGTCTGGCCGGCGATTTTACTGATTGATGTGCTCGCCATCGGTCTCGCACTGGCCACGGCGTCCCTCGCCTCGGTCGCGGCGGTCCTGGTGCTCACGCTGGTGGCAACCGGCCTTTGCTTGTTCCGGGTGCCGGCGGAGTTGGGCCTGCCATTCTCCTTGTTGCTCGTGATCGGCGGGTTCGCGGCGTTCTTCTTTGCGGCGAGTTTCTGGGTGGCGCGCCGGTTGGGTGACCAGCTGCCGGCCGCCCAGATGGGTCGGTTCAACTCGGTGCTGGGCGATGCCCGCACCCAGTTGCCCGCCTTCTCCTCCTTGTTGCCGTTCCTCCTGCTCATCATGGCCTGTGCGCGGCTGAGCGTGCCTGATCCCTCCATGATCTTCGGCCTCGCGCTGCTGCTGGTGGTGTTGACGCTGGGGCTGGCGCGGCTGTTGCGCGTGGATTGGCTGCCGCTCTGTGCCCTGGCCGGGGTGACCGCGCTGGAATTCGCCTGGCACTCACGCCACTTCAATGCCGCGACCCCGGTGTCGCCGATGCTCTGGTTTTTGAGCTTCTACGCCATCTTCACGGCCTACCCCTTCCTGTTCCGGCGGACATTCGCCGATCGCACCGGACCCTGGGCGGTCGCTGCCTTGGCGGGCATCGGCCACTTTCCGCTGGTTCATCGCCTCGTCGCCACGGCTTATCCGAACGATGTCATGGGCCTGCTCCCGGCCCTGTTTGCGGTGCCGCCGCTGCTGAGTCTCGTCGCCATCCTGAAGACCACCGCGACCGACAACCCGAAACGCCTCAACCAGCTCGCCTGGTTCGGAGCGGCGGCCTTGTTCTTCATCACGCTCATCTTCCCGCTGCAGTTTGACCGGCAATGGATCACGATCGGCTGGGCGCTCGAAGGCGCGGCCTTGCTCTGGCTGTTTCATCGGGTGCCCCACCCGGGTCTGCGCGCGGTTGGTGTCGTCCTGCTCGTCGTCGCCTTTGGCCGGCTCACGTTGAACGGCGCGGTGTTTTCCTATCATGTGCGCGGTGACACGGCTTTGCTGAACTGGTATCTCTATGCCTATGGCCTGGTGATCGCCGCGCTTTTCACCGGGGCCCGGCTGCTCGCCCCGCCGCGGGAAACGACCCTGGGCATCAAGGCCCCGCCGCTGCTGAACACACTCGGTGTCGTCTTGGCGTTTCTGCTTCTCAACATCGAGATCGCGGATTTCTTCACCAACCCGGGTGCCACCTCGCTGACCTTTCGCTTCCGCGGCAATTTCGCCCGCGACATGACCTATACGATCGCGTGGGCCCTGTTCGCGCTCGGCCTGCTCGGCGCCGGCATTTGGAAAGCCCAGAAGGCGGCGCGCTATGCCGCCATTGCGTTGCTCAGCGTCGCGCTCTTGAAACTGTTCCTGCACGACCTTTCGCAACTCGCCCAGCTCTACCGGGTCGCCGCATTGCTTGGCGTGGCGGTGATCGCGATCCTCGCGTCGTTCGCCTACCAACGTTTCCTGCCCACCAATGAAAAAACGCCCCCTCCTGTCGAGTAAACCTGCCGCGCTGTGGCTGTTTCTGACCGCGGCCATCGGTGCCGGCGCCGCGCTGACGCCCACCGAATGGCGGTATCGCCAGGAGCTCCCGGTACCGACTCCCGGCCTTGTCCAGGTGCAGCTGCCGGACAGCACCTTTGACGCCGCCCAACCCAATCTCGCCGACCTGCGCCTGCTCGATCCGCAGGGCCAGGAAACCGCGTTGCTCGTTGACCGCCCACCCGTCCGGGTCGCCCACAGCATCCGTCCGGCGGCGTTCGAGACCCGGCTGATTGACGGCAACACGGTCATCACCCTCGACACGGGCACGAACGAGGCGATCCAGTCGGTCGCGATCGAGACTCCCCACCCGCACTTCATCCGCTCGGCCCGGCTGGAAGCCGCCGACGCGGACGGCTCCTGGCGACTGCTCGACCAGGGGGTGCCGCTCTTCCGGCAATGGGGTGCGGAAAAACTCAGCCTGAACCTGGGAAACCAAACGGCCGCCAAGATCAGGATCACGATCAGCGGCACTCCCCTGCCCTTCACCGCGGCATCACTCGATCTCAGCACCGGCCCGACCCCGGTATACCAACCCGTTGGCGTCCACGTTTCCGGACGCCAGGAGTTCTCCGGAGAATCCGTGCTCACGCTGACACTCGATGGCCGGCATGCCCCTTTGGCCGAGTTGGAACTGGTCACGCCGGAGACCGTGTTCATGCGGCGGGTGACGGTGACCGTGCGGGACGTCCGCGACCTGGTCGCGAGCGAACGCGTGGTCGGCAGCGGCACCCTTTATCGGGTGGCGCTCGACGGCGCCCCCGCCAAGGCGCAGCTGGCCCTGAGATTCGAACACATGCCGCTTGCCCACGAGCTGTTGGTGCACATCCACAATGGCGATTCGCCACCGCTGGCGGTGACCGAAGTGCGCCTGAGGCGCCAGCCGGTCAGCGTGCTGTTCATGGCCCCCGTCGCCGGCCGCTACACCCTGCTCACGGGCAACGCCCAGGCGACCGCGCCGCGCTATGACCTGGCGGCGTTTGCCGGAGATTTGCGCTCCGCCCATTCCACCTTGCTCGTCGCCGGCACCCGCGAGGACATGCCCGGCTATCAGCCCCGCGCCGCGTTGGCCGAGCCACCCCTGCCCGAAGTGCCGCTGGTCGGGGCCCCGCTCGATCTCCAGGATTGGACGCGCCGCAAACCCGTGTTGATCGCCTCCCCGGGCGTTCAGGAACTGGAATTGGATCCAGCCGTCCTTGCGGCAACGCGGAGCGATCTGGGTGACCTGCGCTTGACGCGGGCCGGCCTCCAGATCCCATTCCTTCTGGAGCGCACGGGGCTCGCCCGCGCAATCACCCTGGCCCTCGAGCCGCAGCCAGATCCAAAGCAGCCGGCGTCAAACATCTGGCAGATCAAGCTGCCGCAAACCGGTCTGCCCTTGCTCCGTATCGCCCTCACCACGGAGACCGACCTCTTTCAGCGCGAATTCCGCCTCTACGAAAAAGTGCCCTCGGCAAACGGGCCGTCGTACTACCAGCACACCTTGGCCAGAGGCACCTGGAGCCGGACCCCCGAGCCAGGCTCACCCCGCACCCGGGTGTTTGAGCTCACGGAGCGGCCGCAAACCGACACGCTCTTCCTGGAGACGGACAACGGCGACAACGCGCCCATTGCCCTGACCAGCATCCGGGCCGAGCACGCCGTGGTCCGCCTCGTGTTCAAGGTGGCGGAAAATGATGGCTACGAACTCGTTTATGGTCGGGCAACCGCCACAGCTCCCCGTTACGACCTCAGTCTCGTGGCCATGAAGCTGCTGACCTCCGGCCGGAACATCGCCCGACTGGGAGTTGAGGAAGTCGCGCCGGAAGGCCTGACCCGGGGAGTGTTGCGGCGCTTGCAGGGCGGCCCCCTCTTCTGGGGCGCCCTCGGCCTGGTAGTGATCGCCCTGTTGGTAGTTGTGGCCCGGCTGCTGCCCAAGCCAGCACCGACAAAGTAGGAGGTCGGCGCTTGCCTAAATAATTATCAGAGTCTTAATCCCCTTTGCAACGGGCCACCCGCCGCTCATCCTCACGGATAACGGCGGGAAATTTTTTTGTACGGTCGTCGATTGATGACACAAGACCGCGCCAGGAAAATGCATGAGGATTTGACCGGGGCAGCGCCGCTGCCTAGCAACGACCCGCATGCCGCCCCGATTGGATTTCCGCCATCTCTGCCTCGCCAGTCTGTTCATGTTCGCAGGGATGGTCCGGGCGTCCGACGCCGGGCACACGCCGATCCAGCATTTTACCCAGCGCGACTACCAGGGTCACAACCAGGTCTTCGACATCGTGCAGGGGCCCGACGGGATCATGTACCTGACCAACCGGGGAGCGGTCCTCGAATTCGACGGATCGACCTGGCGGCGGACCAACGTGCCTACCATATGGGTGCGTCAACTGCGGCTCGATGCGTCTGGCCGGATCTGGCTGGCAGGCAGTGATGAGTTCGGTTGGTGCGAGCGCGACGAGCAAGGCGTGCTCGTCTATCACTCGCTCCTGGAACAACTGCCGGCCGATCAGCGCAAGCCCGGACAGGTCTGGAGCGTGGAACTGTTCGGAGGCGCCGTTTATTTCTCCACCAGCACGCACGTCCACTGCTGGCGCAACGGGGTGCTGACCTCCCTGCCGATGCCCATGGCCGCCCGGGCCTATTTTGGCGCGGGAGGCGGACGGCTGTATCTCTTCCGCAGTGGGGACGCCCTTTACCGGCTTGATCCTGACGGCGGGAAATTCACCGCCATCAACCGCGACCCCGCTATCGTGGGCAACAACCTCTTCACCTTGCTGGACCAGCCCGGCGGCGAGCCGATCGTCGCGCTGAGTGACGGTTCCCTGCACCACCTCGCCGGAGACGGGCTGGCACCATGGGAACCACCGGCGTCCGCCTGGCTGCGCGAGGCCGGCGTGAACTTTGGGCTGCGCCTGCGCGACGGGCGCCTCGCATTCAGCACCCGCAGCCGGGGTGTCGTGTTGCTCTCCCCAGAGGGCGAACTGTTGCGCGTGTTTGATGAGCTTTCGGGTCTCGAATCGCCGCAGCTTTTCCGCCTCTTTCAAGACCGCGAAAGCTCGCTCTGGATCGGCCACTCAAACGGCGCGAGCCGCATCGAGCTCGCCGCGGGCTACACGCTGTTCGACCAGCTCAACGGCAAGGAGGCGGGCAACCTCGCCGATGTATTCGAGCATGCCGGCCACCTCTACACCTACTCGCTCTCCACCCTGTTTGAGATCGAGCCAGCAGCCCCGGGAAGCGGGCGGCCCGCACATCTGCGCAAGATCGAGCTGCCGGTGAATTTCATCTGGTCCGCGGCGGATCACCCGCTGGGGCTGCTGCTGGGGACCGAAGACGGGCTCTACCGGCTCAACGAGGGCAAGCTCGAGCTGATCCACCGGTTCCCGGATGCCATTTTCAATTTCATGAGCGCCGAGGACGATCCCGACCTGCTGTTCGTCGCCCAGATGAGCGGGGTCAACCTGCTACGCCACCGGGATGGCCAGTGGACCGATCTCGGACGCCTGGCCGGCCTCACCGCCGAGGTGCGGACGATGGAGACGGACGGCCCGAACATCCTGTGGCTCGGTACCACCACCCGTGGTTTCATCCGTCTCACCCGCCAAAACAGCCAGCAGGACTGGAACGAGGCCAGCGTTGACCGCTTCATCGACGGCCGGGGAATCTCCGCCCAACCCGGCTGGTGCATCGTGGTGCGGACTCCCGGCGGACTTACCTTCCTCAATCAGGAAGGCATCTTTCGGCACGACCGTGCCACCGACACCTTCACGCGCGACCTCCGCTGGACCATCGAGGGACGCACCGACTACCGGCTGGCTCCGTTTACCATCAACCGTGATGGCCCCGTCTGGATCCAGGCCAACAATCCGGACACCCCCGGTGACATGGTTTTTGGCCGGCTGGATTTTTCCGCCAACCCCGATCATCCCACCTGGCAGACGTATCCGCGCCGCTTGCTGCAGGCCGCCGGTTACGACGGGGCGAAGGCGATGAGCCGCCAGATCAAGCAAGGGCAGGATATCATCTGGCTGGGCGGAATGGACAGCCTGGTGCGCATCGAAACCAACGCCGTTCCGCTCAAGCCCGCTTTTCCCTGGAAGGCCCTTATCCGCGAAGTGAAACCGCCCCGCGGTGGTCACTTGAACCCCGGAAAAGCCGGGGCGACCATCCAACACTCCGCCGAACCGATCTCGATCACGTACGCCGCCCCGCGCTTCGCTGCATCGGGTCCGCTGCAGTTTCAACACCGCCTGGTCGGCTTTGACTCGGCCTGGTCCGTCTGGTCAACCCGCACCGGCGTGGACTACACCAACCTGCCGGGAGGCAGCTATCGCTTCGAGGTCCGGGCGAGAGATGGCGACGGCACGTTGAGCGAGACGGCCCGGTTTGGTTTTGCGGTCATTCCGCCCTGGCACCGCTCGCCCCTCGCGCTGCTTGCGTATGTCGTCCTCGGGGTCGCGCTGGTCGTCGGCTACATTCGCTGGCGGCTCGGGGCGGTCCGGCGCGAGCAGCGCCGGCTGGAAAAGCTCGTCGAGGCCCGCACCGCCGAGCTCGGTATCGCGCGTGATCAGGCCGAATCCGCCAATCGGGCAAAGAGCCTCTTCCTCGCCCACATGAGCCACGAGCTGCGCACGCCGCTCAACGGCATCATCGGGTACTCCCAGATCCTGCTGCGGGATCCCGCCGTCGGGGGCCCGCAGCGCGAGCGCATCAGCATTGTGCAGTCGAGCGGGCAACATCTCCTGCGGCTGATCAACGAGGTGCTCGATTTCTCCAAGATCGAGGCCGGCAAGATCGAGCGCCACGATGCGCCGTTTCACCTTGGGCAGCTCCTGCGGGAACTGGCCACCGCCCACCAGGCGGCGGCCGAGGCGAAGGGGATCGCGTTCACGCTGTCGCTGGCCGCCGACCTGCCCGACCATGTCATTGGCGACCCGCAAAAACTGCGGCAGGTCCTGGACAACCTGCTCTCCAACGCGGTGAAATTCACGCGCGCCGGTACCGTCTCCCTGACGGTTTCCCGGGACGGCGAGGCCTGCCGGTTTGCGATCAGCGACACCGGGGTCGGGCTCACCTCCGAGGATCTGTCCCGCTTGTTTCAACCCTTCGAGCAAGCCGCCACCCGCCCCGCCGGAGAATCCGGCACCGGCCTGGGACTCGTCATCACGCAGCGGCTGGTCCAGTTGCTGGGCGGAGAGCTGCAGGTCTCCAGCGAAGCCGGCCGCGGCAGCACCTTCCAGTTCAAGGCACCGCTGCCGGTCGCGGCTGCTCCCGTCAGGACGGGCAAAACCCACCTCACCATCACCGGATACGACGGGAAGCGCCGCCGCGTGCTCGTCGTGGATGACAACGAGGTCAACCGCACGGTCCTCACCGATTTGCTGACGCCGTTGGGATTCGACTGCAGCCCGTACGCCACCGCCGAGTCAGCCCTCGCTGCCGTGGCCACCCTGCCCCCCTTCGACCTGGCGCTGGTCGACATCCGCCTGCCGGGCATGGATGGACTTGAGCTCACCCGCCGCCTGCGGTCCCAAGCCGCCACCAAGGATCTCCCCGTCGTGCTCACCTCCGCCTCGGTGCTGACCTACGATGCCGCGGGGGCCGCGGCGGCAGGGACCGACGAATTCCTGCCCAAGCCTTTCGCCGAGGAACAGCTCCTGGAGAAAGTTTCCCGCCTGCTCGGCATCAACTGGCAAACGGCCACGGCGCCGACGCCGGTCGCGGACCTGTCCTTGCCGGCCGAAACCCTGCGGCGCCTGCTGCACGCGGCCGACGCCGGTGACATCACGGGCCTGCGTAATGAGATCGCGATCGCCCGGGCCGGATTGCCCGGCGCCTCGTCGCTGCTTACGCTGCTGGAAACCCTGGCCGGCTCTTATCAGCTTGAACGCGCGCGCGACTTGCTCCGCACTGCCCTGCGATGAGCCACCCCGCCACCGTCCTCGTTGTTGACGATACTCCCGCCAATCTTGGCCTCGTACTGGAATCCTTGGGCAGCGCCGGCTTCCGCGTCTTGGTGGCGGAGAGCGGCGCGCGGGCCCTGGAACTCCTCGCCCAGCAGTCGGTGGATCTCATCCTGCTCGACATGGTGATGCCCGGCATGGACGGCATGGCCGTATGCGAGCGCATCAAACAGCAGCCGAAGTGGAAGGACCTGCCGCTGATCTTCATCACCGCCGTGGATGAATCGGCCCAGAAAGTGCGCGCTTTGGAAGCCGGCGCGGTGGATTACATCAGCAAGCCGGTGCATCCGCCCGAAGTGCTGGCGCGGGTGCGCACCCACCTCGAACTGCGGGCCGCGCGCCTTTCCCTGCAGCAACAGAATTCCCGCCTGGAAGCCGAGATCGCCCTCCGCCTCGACGCCGAGGCCCAGCTGGCCCAGTCGCTCGACCGCGCGCTGCTGATCGCCGACCAGGACGGCCGTCTGATCTTCCAGACGCTCCGGGCCACCCATCTGCTCTTCAAGCATCTGTCGAACCACCTGCCGGGCAGATTGCCGCCCGAGTTTGCCACCGCCGACCGCTATTCGGGGGCCGCCGGCACCCTCCTGTTGCACCGTTTCATGGAAAAGGGAAACGACGCCCTGACCGTGCTCTATCTCATCGAGGAGCATGCCCCGCCCGGTCCCGTGGAGCTCACCAAGCTCGGCCTCACCCCGCGTCAGGCCGAGGTGCTTTACTGGATTGCCCAGGGCAAGACCAACGCCGAGATCGCCATCATTCTGGGCACCAGCCCGCGCACGGTCGAAAAGCACGTGGAACAGCTCCTCGAGCGGCTGCAGGTGGAAAACCGGGTCGCCGCCGCCGCACGGGCCAACGAGATGTTGCGCCACCTGCCCGCCTGAGCGCGCTGCGCACCTTCATGGGTGCGCCCTGACTGCATCAGCGCGGACGGGTTACCGTGAACAGTTCCGTGGTGCGCACGTAGTTGTCGCCGCCCATGCGGCCGATCGTGTCGAGCTTGCGCGGGTCAATCTGGCCATCATCGCCGAGCACCTTTTCGTTCACATGGGCGCAGAGGATCCGTCCGAACACGACATTCGAACCGGAAGGTCCGTCGCCAAAATCCACGATGCGGTCCAGCGTGCACTCAAAGGCCACCGGGGCGTCGGTCACCCGGGGCGGGCGCACGTGCTGGGAGGGTGTGGTGGCGATGTTGAACTTTTCAAATTCGCTCTCGCCCCGCGGCAACGGCGTGGCCGTGAGGTTCATGGCCTCCGCGAGGGCGAAGGGCACGATGTTCACCACGAATTCCGGCACCTCGCCGATGTTGATGACCGTGTCCTTCTTGACGCCATGCCGGTTGACGGCCCCGCTGAACATGAGGGTCGGTGGTTTCGAGCACACGCCCTGAAAAAAGGAAAACGGCGCAAGATTGGTGTGTCCCGCGGCGGAAATGGTCGAGACCCAGGCGATGGGTCGCGGAGTGATCGCATTGATCATCCAGTTGTAGGCCTCGCGTTGAGTGAGAGTCGTGAAGTCGAGCGTCATGCCGTCCATGATGGATGGATTGCCTCCAAAAGGCAAAGGCCCGCGTGGAAATGAGAAAAAGAAGGCAATCCACGCGGACCCCGGGTCCGTTGCGCGAGTGCCTAAAACAGACGCCGGCCTCTGGCCTCCGGCGGCAGTTCCACCCCGAGCAAGGCCGCCAGCGTGGGGGCGATATCCTCGACGGCCACGGGTTCGGGATGCACGCCCGGCTTCACCCCGGCGCCAAACCACACTTGCGGCACATGGGTGTCGTAGTCGTGAGGGGTGCCATGGGTGGTCCCCGCCGCGCGCATCTGGAAATTGTATTTCTCAACAAACAGCACATCGGCGCTGCGGGCCGGATTGAAACTCCGCCGCACCATTTCGCCCATCGCGTCCAGAGGCCCGTTCATCGTCAGCTGGGACCGCGTGTAGGCAGCGCCCACCATGGGGTGACGGACCAGGGCCGCACTCAATTCGGCGGCCACGCGGTCCGGGGAGAGTTCCTTGGCGGCCAGCGCCCGCGGGTTCAGGTGGTAGCTGCTGTTGTCACGATAGGTCCAGAAAAGCGCCGCAGGCAGCGGACCAAAGGCTTGGTCGAGCGCCTGGTTCACCCAGAGATCCAAATCGCGAGCTGCGATGCGGCCGGCGGCGTTCGCCTGGCCGGTTTCAGTCTGGACGCGCTCAGGCAGCCGGGCCACGCCATGGTCCGCGGTCAACACAGCCACCCAGCGTCCCGGACCGATCTGCGCGTCCAGGAAACCAAAAAAAGCCGCCAGTGTGCGATCCAGGCGCAGGTAGGAATCGAAAGCCTCATGACTGTCGGGGCCATAGGCGTGCCCCATCGAATCAGGTTGGGAGAAGCCGACCGCCAGCAGATCGGGGATGTCATCCTGCCCCAGGCGTTCGGCGCCGATCAACTGTTGCGCCATGGCGGCCACCATCTCGTTGTTCCAAGGCGTGCGATCAAAGGCACCATAGAATTCACCGTCCGGCCGGCCGCTCTTGCTGGCCACACGTTTGGGAAACGTGGCGGTGAGGCCGGAGGAAACTTCCTCACCCGGGGCATCATCCGGACCCTGCACAGCCTCATAGACAGAAGCCGGCAAAAGCCGGTCCCAGATATCGCCGTAGTGGCTGGCGGCATTGTGGTGGGCATTGAAATCCTTCACCCAGTCAGGCAATTCAGGCCGGTAGAACGTCGAGGTCACGAAAATCCCTTCTTCCGTCCAGTAAGCACCATCCGCCTTCCTTCCCACCGGCAGGATGGCAGAGCGGTCCTTGTCGGCCACGCCGAACACCTTGGCGTCGGCACCGTAACGGGCCTTGAGCTGGTCTCCGACCGTTACTCCCAGAAAGTTTCGCGGGGACCGACCGGCCTTGGCGGCCATCGTGGCGTTCGGATAACGGGTCAAGCTCCGGACCAGGCCAACCAGGGGTGAAGCCGCATCCTCCACCGCATTCCCCTGCAGGAAACTCGTCCGATCCAGCCATTCGTTGCCGATGATACCGTGCACATCAGCATGTACCCCGCTGCCGATCGTGGCGTGACCGGGCGCGGTTTTGGTGACCGCATGCCGATAGTGGCAATTCTGAAAATCAGCACCCGTCGTCAACAGGCGCTTGAAACCGCCTTCGCCGAAGTAAGGCGCGAAACGCCCGAGATAGTCCGCCCGCATCTGGTCGACGGTGATGATGACCGCCAGCCTCGGCACCGGATGCTCTTGGGCCCCGAGCTCGATGAAAGCAAGGCTCAGCAGAAACAGCCGGAGAGGGAGGCGCATGACGTATCAGATGATGCCAGAAAACATCAACCGCAAGCGGTTTGGCCGGACGTCACGAGATATTAACCCGGCCCTCAAGACTGATCACTCTGCCTTGAACGTCCGGCCTGTTGCCGCCCAATAAATACCACCGTAGACGTGATGCAGGAAGTTGGTGTCGCTGTAGGTTCCCGGGAGATGACCCAGCGCGGTGTAGAAGGCCCGTCCGCCGTCGTAGTGGTGATACCAGCTGATGGGATGAAACTTGCCCATGCCCTTGCCCGATTTCGTTCCCCAGTTGGCTTCGGGATTGTAGGTCGATTCATCCACCGAGAGGAGATAGTGGAGACCGTCTGTATCGGCCTTGCCAAATTCATACCACTCTTCCGTCGCGAGGAAGCGCTTGGGAAAGCGATCCATGCCGGGGAAGTTGTAATCCTCCACCTTCATCGTGGCCGTTTGCACCGCCGGATGAATGTGGAACGGATAGCCCGCCAGCTTGCGGAACCAGGGCCACTCGTACTCGGTATCGGCGCCCCCGCTGTGGATGCCGACGAATCCGCCGCCGGCCTTGATGAACCGCTCGAAGGCGGCCTGCTGCTCATCGTTGAGAATGTCGCCGGTCGTGCACAGGAAGATCACGACCTTGTATTTCGCGAGCTCCTTGTCGTTCATCACCCGGCCGGCGTCCTCGGTCCAAAAGACCTCGAAGTCGTGCAACTGGCCCAGCTGGCGGATGGCGGTGACGCCGGCGTTGATGGATTCGTGGTGCCAGCCGTTGGTCTTGGAGAAGAGCAGGGCCTTGAATTGTTCGGCGTGAGCCGGGAGACCGGCGACGAGAGCACCGGTTACGAGAGAGAGGATTCGAAGCAATTTCATACGAGGGGCGGGGTTGAGAGACGCAAACTTGCGCAGGATGTCTTGAAATGCAACGACGCCTCTTGGTCTAACAAGGGAACATCGACGCTCGCCGACGAATCGAAGCGCCCGGATCAGCTCCGCCGAGAGATCGCCTTCGCAACACCCAGACGAGAAGCCGCGAGACGGCCAGGCTCAAGGGTTGGCCGATAGAAAAAGGGTCAACTGATCCAGCGTGCCGGTCCAACCCATCGCCATGCTGCCACGACCGGCCTCAAAGGTCGCACGCTCGACGGCGTTTGAATCGAACGGCACCCACGTGATGGTTACGCGCGTCTTCGAGCCCTGCGCGGCGAAGCTCACGGTTGTGAGCAATTGCAACGGCCAGGGGTCCTTGCTCATCGGGTGGGGCCTGATGCCGCCTTCCTTGTCCGAGAAGGAATTGATCCACACCAGCTTCGTCTGCGGCAGAATCTCGCGGTAGATGGCCCGGCCCCACATGGCGTTCCCATCGGGGGCATGGATGCTGTAGTGCAACATGCCACCGGGCTGCAGCTCAAACTTCCCTACGTTCACTTTGAAACCCTTCGGGCCGAACCATTGGCTGAAAAGATCCCGTTCAGTCCACACGCGCCAGACCAGATCGAGCGGCGCGGCGAACTCGCGGGAGATCACAAAGGGCTCGGTCACCATGCCGGCGGTGTACTCCGCGGCGCGCTCCAAGGTTTGCTTGCCGCCCTCGATGGCGCCGAAATCCCGCACCACGCGGTCGCGCGCTTCCTTTGACGGGAAGATCATGCGCCCGGTCAGAAGCGTTTTGTCCGTATCAACGGCTTCGAAGGTCCACGTGGCCCGGAAGGTTGCGCCACGCCGCTCGTCGCCCTCGAGGTCGCTGCCACCACCCAAGAGATAGGTGATGCGTTCCAACGGCACGATTTCGAGAAACTTGGCCTTGTTGGGATAGTTCGTGCCGTCAGGCCCGTGCATCGTGTGCTCCCAGTAGCCGCCGACGCGGAACTCGTGACGCTTGGTCGTGTTGGTGAAGCCACGCGGGCCCCACCAGTGCACCACGTGCGCGGGGTTGGTCCACGCTTCCCACACAAGTTCGCGCGGGGCGTGCAAGACACGGGAAAGGATGATTTCGTTTTCGGCGGATGCGGACGGCGTGGTCATGATGCGGTGTTGTCAGTTGAGGCAACGAACGGCGGGCTAAGTTTCGGACCCCGTTTGCGAGAGCAGGGCCGCAAGGCGATCAAGGTTCTGTTCGTTGGCGACCTGGACGAAGGTCCTGACCCGATCTGCTTCGGCGGGATCGTCGAATCGCATGCGCCAGACCAAGCGGGTCTGCGCCGCCTCGTCGGCCAGGGTGATCGTCAGCGTAAAGGCATGTCCCAGCTGAAGGTGCCGGACCACGAGGCGATCCGGAGCCACGATGTCGGCGAACTGTTGCTCCATCGGGTAGTCCGTGCCGTCGGGTCCGTGCATCGTGAACGTCCACCGTCCGCCGGGACGGAAATCGAATTCCTGGAAGGTATTCGTAAATCCTGTCGGCCCCCACCACGCCGCGAGGGCCACCGGATCGGCGAATGCCTTCCAGACTTGGTTTCGCGGCCAACCCACGAGCCGGCGGTTCACAATCTCGCCCGCAGACTGCGCTTCATTTGTCATGGGATTTGGCCGGCTTCCTTTGCTTCGCCTGGAGTTGCTGCAGGTAGTCATCGAGCCGGTCGAGGCTCTCCTCCCAATGCCGGCGGTATTGTCCGATCCAGTCCACAGCCTCCTTGAGCGGCGCGGCCTGAATGCGGCAGGGCCGCCATTGAGCGTCGCGGCCCCGCGAGATGAGGCCGCTGCCTTCCAAGACCCGCAGGTGCTTGGAGATGGCCGGCAGGCTCATGTCGAAGGGTTCCGCCAATTCGGTCACCGAACGCTCACTCGTGGAAAGGCGGACGAGGATCTCCCGGCGAGTGGGATCAGCCAGGGCGGAGAAGACTTTGCTGAGACGATCGGGCGACATCGGGTGACTTTGTATTTAACCAGTTGGTTAATTGCGGCACGGAAGTCAAGCCTTTCGGATGAGCGACAATGCAGATCTGAGTAGGGCCGGTCGGAGACTGGCCCTACCTGGCTGCGCCTTACTTCGCGAAAGTGGGGTCGAGGCCGAGGCGGAAGTACTCGCGGGCGTTGGCGAAGCAAATGTTCTTCACCATGCCGCCGACGAGGTCCCGATCGTCCGGGATTTCTCCCCGCTCGATCTGTGAACCCAGCAGGTTGCAGAGCACGCGGCGGAAATACTCATGACGCGTGTAGCTCAGGAAGCTGCGCGAGTCAGTGAGCATGCCGACGAAGCGGCTGAGCAGACCGAGGTTGGCGAGCGCGGTCATCTGCCACTCCATCGCCTCCTTCTGGTCAAGGAACCACCAACCGGAGCCAAACTGGATCTTGCCGGCGACCGAGCCGTCCTGGAAATTGCCGATCATCGTCGCGAAGGCGTAATTGTCGGCCGGGTTCAGGTTGTAGAGCACGGTCCGCGGCAATTCCCCCGTGGAGTCGAGCGCATCGAGATAGCGGCTGAGCGAGCGGGCCTGCGGGAAGTCACCGATGCTGTCGAAACCGGTGTCAGGTCCGAGGGCCTTGACCAGCCGGGTGTTGTTGTTGCGCAGGGCGCCGAGGTGCAGCTGCTTGGTCCAGCCTTTCTTCGCGTCCCAGCGACCAAACTCCAACATAAGATAGGAACCGAACTTGGCCCAATCTGCGGCTGAAGCCGCCTTGCCCGCGCGGGCCGCGTCGAAGATGGCGGAGGCTTCGGCATGGGTGCAGGGTTCCGCGAGTGCCGCTTCCATGCCATGGTCAGAAAGACGGCCCCCGGCGGCATGGAAATCATCATGACGCTTCTTCAGGGCGTTGAGCAGGTCGTCGAAGGTCTTGACGGGCATCTTGGCCTCGCCACCCAACTTCTCGAGCCAGGCATTGTAAGCGGCGGGCACATTCACGCCGAGCGCCTTGTCCGGACGGAAGGTCGGATACACCTTGGTCTTGATACCGAGCTTGGCAATGCGGGCATGGTCCGCCAGCGAGTCAGCCGGATCGTCGGTCGTGCAGATCACGGCCACCTTGTTCGCAGCGAGGATGTCGTGCACGCGCATGTTCGCGAGCTTCTCGTTGGACTGCTGCCAGATCCGGTCGGCGCTCTTCGGGCTGATGATGTCGGTGATGCCGAAATACCGGGCCAGTTCGAGATGCGACCAATGATACAGCGGGTTGCCGAGCGTGTGCGGGACGGCGGAGCACCAGGCATCGAACTTCTCGCGAGGTGTCGCGTCGCCGGTGCAGACACGTTCCTGCACGCCGTTGGAACGCATCGCCCGCCACTTGTAGTGGTCGCCCCCCAGCCAGATCTCGGCGAGGTCGGCGAACTTGTGGTTGTCCGCAATCAGCGCCTGCGGGAGATGACAGTGATAATCAAAGATCGGCTCCGCCTTCGCGAAACGGTGATACAGGTCGCGGGCGGTTTCAGTCTGCAGCAGGAAGTCGTCGTGAATGAAGGGTCGGCTCATGGGAGGAGATGGGTGTTTAATAGGTCCTATAGGAGGTATAGGACCCATGGGTTAACGGCTAATATCGCCCAGCATCGCGTCGAGCGTGGTGTAGCCGGCGAGCAGCTTGGTGACGGCGGCGCAGCGCTCCTTGGAGGCCAGGCCGGTGTTTTCCGCGAGGAAGATGAGGTAGGCGGCGATGCGCTTGGAGAACAACAACCGGGCCTCGGGACTGACGCTGTAGAAGCGGGCCCGCTGCGCGTAGCCGGCCGGGGTGTGGTCACCGAGCGCGGCCTTCTCGGCCTTGCCGCCGGCGGCGAGCACGTAGAGGAAGTTGTACTCGAAGAAGGTCATGTGCTCCGCCGAGGCCGGCAGCGCGGCGAGGGCCGCGCGGCAGGTTTCCGGCGAGGCGAAGACCTCCACAGGCTTGCCGACGGCGGCGAGCGAGGTTGTGACAAACAGACGGGCCATCTTCTGCTCGGTGGCATCGCTGCTGAAGGAACCGGCAACCGACATGTCCACCGTGAACTGGTACCAGTCACGCCAGAGCGCGGCATCGGCCGGGTTCTTCGACTGCGAGAGCGCCACGCCCATCTCGTACGTGTAGCGGCCGCTGGTCTTGATCTCGAGGGCGCTGCCCGTGACCTGGCCCATGACCTGGTAGTTCTCGGCCGATTTGCCCGAGCCGGAGTGGAAACCGATGCTGACGCCGAACTTGGCGCAAACGTTCCACTGGGCCTCGATGAGTTTCTTCAGCGCGGCGTTGTCGGGATAGGGCGTGTTCTTCTGGAAACCAAAGGCCGGGGCCACGAAGTTCACCGGCATGCCGAGCACCTCACAAAGCGCGAGCATGATGGCCGTGGTCTCGGGCGTGGTCAGGCCGGGCAGCTCGTCGATGGAGAGTTCGCGAAGGTAGATGCAGCCGACCGGCGTGGTGAACGCGGCGGCGCGGGCGGCGGCGTATTTGTCGTCGCGGCGCTTCATCTTGAGCATCGGGGTCCAGACGGTGGCCAGCAGCTTGTTGAAGGCTTCGTCGTTCAGCTCGATGCCTGCGGCGGCCACGCGCACGCGCGTCTGCTGCACCACCTCGGCCGGGATGTCGGACAGCTTGGCCGGCTGGTTGAGGGCGAGTTCGGGCGAGAGATCGAAGGTGATGTAGCTGGCGAGCAGGCAGCCGCGCACGAGGGCGTCTTCGCGGGCGTCAAACTTGCCCCCGATCGGCTGGTGGTCGGCGTTGAAGGACCAGGCGATCCGCCGGCGGTGGAAACCCGTCTTGAGCTTCGACAGCACGCAACCGTGGCTCATGCCCTCGACGCTCTGGCCCTGGTGGCCTTCGGGGACATTGGTGCCGATGAAGGGAAATGGCACGGTGTCGAGCCGGTTGGCCAGCATCGCGTCGACGTCATAGACGAGCTCGCGCGGGATGGAGTTCTGATTGGCGGTCATGCCCACCTCAAGCGCGCTCATGGCCCACTCGACCGCCGGCCAGTGCAGCGTGGTGAAGCGGGCGCCCACGCCCAGCGTACTGCGGCCGAGCTTGGCCCCGGCGGTCGGGAAAATGGTCGAAGCCGCATCGTGCTCCTGGATCAGGTTCTTGAGCTTGAGCAGATTCTCCCACGAAGCCGGGAAATACGTCGCGCCCGCGTGGGCCACGCCTTCCGCCAGCGCCGGGGCGGCGGCATGCAGCTTCCAGGCGCAGTCACCGGCGGCGTTTTCCACGAGGGTGAATTCGCCGGCCTTGGTGCCGAAGCGGCTCTTGGCGTATTCGGTCACCTTGCCGGCCTTCACGTCGGACTGCAGCGCGGGCCAGTCGAGGCAGAAGTCGGGTGAGACGCAGGGATTCTGCGCGATGCGCAGGTTGTTCTTCAGGAGAAAGGCATTGATCGGTTTCATGGGATAGAGGGGTTGAGGGGATGGTGGGATGGAGGGCCCGGATCTCTCCGGGCCGGCTCGCAGGGACGCGAGCCCTTCAAGGAAACAGGGGACGCCTCAGATCGTCATCGCGTGGTAGCCGCCGTCGACGATGAGTTCCTCGCCGGTGATGAAGGAACCGGCGGCGTCGGAGGCGAGCAGCAGGGTGGCGCCGATGAGTTCCTTGGCCTCGCCGAAGCGCTTCATCGGCGTGTGGCCCATGATGCTGGCGACGCGGTCGGGGGTGAGCACCTTTTTGTTCTGCTCGGCCGGGAAGAAGCCCGGGACCAGGATGTTGACGCGCACCTTGTGCGGGGCCCATTCGCGGGCGAGGTTGAGCGAGAGGTTGTGCACGGCACCCTTCGTGGCCGAGTAGGTGAACACGCGGGACAGCGGGACGACGCCCGACATGGAGCCGAGATTGATGATGGAGCCGCCCTGGCCGCGCTCGACGAGGTACTTGCCGAACACCTGGCAGCCGAGGAACACGCCCTTGAGATTGACGCGCACGATGCGGTCGAACTCCTCCTCGGTGATGTCAAAAAACGGCGTGGCGGAGTTGATGCCCGCGCCGTTGACCACGATGTCGATGCGGCCGCTGCGCTTGATGACGGCGTCACGCAGACCCTCGACCTCGGCCTTGCTGGTGGCCTCCGCGGCGTGGAACCAGGCTTTGCCGCCGATGGCCGCGATGCGGTCGAGACGGGCCTGGGCCTTCTCGGGGTTGCGTCCGACAATGACGACCTCGGCGCCCGCGCCGGCGAGGCCCTCGGCCATGGCCCCGCAGAGTTCGCCCGTGCCGCCGATGACGACGGCCACTTTGCCAGATAGTTCGAAGAGTTGATTGAGGTAGTTGCTCATAATTAAAGGGGTTAATTCGAAGAGGTGAACCTCCAGCATAGCGGGAACCCGCGGCTCCGTATACCTGTTTTTGCGAAAAAGAGTTTATATTTTGCGAATATCCGGCTGAATCCGTTTCGCCATGCCGACCCACCGTCAGATTGCCGTCTATCTGTCGCTCTCGACCGAGCATGGCCGCGGGATCCTGCGGGGCATCGCCCGCTTCTTCCACTACCGGCGCGACATCACGGTGCTGAAATTCAATGATCCGCGGACGTATGATCCGGAGGCATTGCGGCGGTTGCGTCCGGCCGGTGTGATCGCCCGCGTGGCCTCGCGGCGGAACGAACAGGTGCTGGCCTCGCTGGGCGTGCCGGTGGTCAACGTGTCCGGCCAGATCGCCACCCCGCTGCTCCCCTTGATCAACACCGAGGATCAGGCGGTGGGAGAGATGGCCTTCCGGCACCTGCACGGCCGGGGCTACCGGCATTTCGCCTATTGCGGCAACTCCACGCACCTCGGCTCGCTGCTGCGCTACCGCGGGTTTTGCGCGGAGGCGATCCGCCATGGCGTCACGGCCCCGATCCCGCAACACAAGCTGCCGCAGGGCGACCAGAACACGCCCTACCCCGAGAGCACCCGCGCCCGCCTCACCGCGTGGCTGCAGTCCCTGCCCCGCCCTGTGGCCATTCTCGGTTTCACGGACCGGGTGGCCCTCGAACTGGACGAATCCTGCGCGCGGCTGGAACTCGAGGTGCCCGAGGACGTCGCCATCATGGGGGTCGGCAACGATTTTGCCCGGGTCGAGTTTGCCCATGTCGCGCTTTCCAGCATCCAACTGAACACGCAGCAGATCGGCCAACTGTCGGCCGAGATGCTGTTGCGGATGATGGAGGGCGCCACTGTCGCGCCCGGCGAGACCCTGGTGCGACCATTGAAGATCGTGGCCCGTCAATCGACGGACCGCTTTGCCGTGGACGACGAGATGGTCGCCACCGCGCTGGACTTCATGCGCGAGCACCGGGGCAACACGATCTACGTGACCGAGGTGGCCCGGGCCGCCGGCGTCACCCGGCGGGTGCTGGAACTGCGTTTCCGCGAGGTGCTCGGCACCTCGGTCTATGCCGAGGCCCAGCGGCTGCACTTTGAACACGCCCTGACCCTGATGGCCGAACCGGCTCTCTCGCTCAGTGAAATCGCCTATGCCTCCGGCTTCGGCAGCCTGTCCGCGTTTTCCTCCGCCTTCCGCCGACACCACGGCACGACGCCCACGGAGTACCGCCTGCGCCTGACCGGTTCGCGTCAGAATTGATAACGCGCCGACAACACCAGTTCCCGCCCCGCGCCCACTCTCGCATTGCTGCCCAACAGATCACGATCTCCGGCATTGCGCACCGTCGCGTCCACCAGGAGCTGCCGCTCGGCCCATCGCCATTGGTAACCCGCGTTCAGCGACGCCAAGCCATAGCCCGGGTACTGCAGAAAGTCCCGCCGGGTGTCCGCGAAATTGACCACATAGCCGCCGATGTACTGCCAACCGGCACCCCAGACATAGCCCGAACGCTTCCCGGGTGGCCGGTGGCGCAGATTGGCTGCGAGGGTGAAGGCGGGCAGGCGGGTGATCGGACTGCCGATTTCCTGGGGCAAATCCGGTGAGGCTGTCGTGACAGCGCGGGTCACGACGCCCTTGAACGAAATATTCAAGGTCGGGCTGGCGGACACGCGGACTTCCATGCGGGCACCGGTGAACCGTTCCTCGCCCGACGCGACGAGTTGCGGCTGCGTCAGGTTGGCGTCCGCCACGGGATCGTTGTAGAGGGGATTCCGCCGTGAGATGTGCCGGTTATAGAGCAAGAAGCCCGAAACCGAGTAGTCCATCACGCCTTTCTTGGCCCGCCCGCGCAGACCCGCTTCATAGCCGAGCGTGGTCTCGTTTTCCTGGATGCGTCCGGTCCGGGCATCCACGGGCGTAGAGGGATCGAAAGCCGTGCTGCTGTTGGCGAAGACCAGCAATTTTCCCGGGAGCAGCTGATGGTTGAGCCCGCCATGGTAACTGATCTGGGCCGTACGATCGCTCGTCAGCGGAAACGCGGCTCCCGGTTTGCGGTCGGCCACCTCCAGATCGACCTCATCGTAGCGCAGTCCCGCGGTCACCACCCATCGACCCTGCTGCCAGGCCAACCGGTCACTGGCCTCAACCGAACTGTAACGGGCCCGCTCGTCTCGATCCGTGTTGATCTTGCCGTAGGTGATCGGATCGAACCCTGGCCGGAAAAAGTTTGGGGCGTAGGGATCAAACCGGCGCACATCGAGCGGCAGCGCATTGCGCTCGGCGGTGGTCAGGGAACGCTCCTCACGGCTATAACGCCCCCAGGTCGTGCTGGCCGAGGTCATGAACTTCTGCTCCGCGCCCCAGCCGCGAAACCGGATCGTGCCCTCCAACTGGGCGGCCAGGGCTTCCTGCGGTTGCACCAGGTGGCGCGGTTCCCGGGTGCCTTCGAAGAGTCCCGTGGCGAGATTCAGCACCGAGTTCGTGAAGCGATCCTGCGTCAGGGAACGTCGCCACCCTTCCAGACTGGCGCGGATCGCCACCGCCTTGGACGGCTGGCTGTCGAACTGCAGACCGGCGGCCGCACTGCGGCGGTGCACGCCGGCATCCGGTCCGTTGGCATTGAAAAGCGCGAGCGGCAGGTAGGGTCCGGCAATGCGCTGCGTGGCGTCGATCCGGTACTCCGGAATACCGGGAGTAACCCGACCATCAATCTGGCGAAAATCCAACGAGAAGAGCGTGCTCGCAGCCTTGCTGTGCCGCCACGTCAGCGCGGCAGATGCGGTGCACGTTTCCTCAAGGGAAAACTGTTCCGGCCCGCTCCGGCGCTGCCATTCGAACGCGACGCGCTGCCAGAATTTTTTCTTAAGCAGCGGACTCGTGTACTCCAGACTGACCCGCTGCCGGTCGAGATCGGAGTACGAGGAGAAGGCGTTGACCTGCGCCTTCGTGCGAGGCCGGCTTGTCATGAAATTCTGGATGCCGCCGGGAGCGCCGCGGCCCAGGACGGGCACGAGCGCCCCTTGGATGACGATGGTCTGATTGGTGTTCAACGTCTCCGGGATGCCGATCTGGATGAAGCTGTTCCGCAAAGCCGGGGTGGGAAAACCGCGCAGATTCAGCCGATCATCCCCGGCGATGCGATCGGCCGGCGAGGTTTCCGCCACGGCGACCAACTCGGCGTTCAACTCCGCGCTGTCCCCGGACACGGTGTAGTCAGCCGGATCGATGAGGGAGTTGGAGAATGGTTCATCCCTCAACTGTTCCTCCACCGAGCCCATGCCCGTGGAGTCGTAACGCTCATCCTCGGTCGCGGAGTCCACTTTCAGGTCATCCAGATACAGAATTTGTTCAGTGGGCGTCACCGGGCGCGTCTGGGCCCAACCCGGCGCCGTGATGGCGAGGAAAACAAAAAACCACATCCCCAAGCGAACTGGACCACGCTGCATCAGACCACTTAGGTCGTCTCCCATCGAAATTTCAATCACCACAAAAGGATTCATCGCCCCGCCACGCATCCAGGGTCAAGGGTGCCGTGGTTCGACGACGAAATCCTCAAAGTCCGCGAACGTGCTCTCGGCGCCGGCGGCAAACAGGCCGACCTTGGCCCCGACCCAGCGACCGACGGAAGCCGTGAAGACGTCACCCAGCGCCGTGAAAGTCCGGCCATCCACACTGAAGCTGAAGCGGCAGCGTCCCCCGGCCGCGACCTCAACCCGCAGATACACCGGGCCGGCAAGTTGGCCGGCAATGACTTTCTCCGTTTCCACGGGTTTATCCGCAGCCTGCATGACGGTGACCTGCACCAAACGGCCGTCCCGCACCCCGATCCAGGCGTAGTTGTAACCAAAGACGATAAGTCCCGATTGCGCCGCCGTCGTCTGATCAAGCCGGGTCGTCACACTGAATTCCTCCGCCGGGAGTTTCTGCATTAGCAAAAACGGCGCGTCGTAAAGGTTGCGAGGCTTGGGTTCCGGTTGGGCGAAAAGCCGCAGGGTGCCCGGCCGGGCCGTCAGTGAAAACCAATCCTTGCCGGGATTCGCCTGCCACTGCCACTGCAGTCCCAGCGCCGGGGAGGAGAAATCGTCGCTCGTGGGTGGCACGGCCACGGGTTGCACCGGCAGCGTCGGCTTGGCGTGAACGAGCACCGGCTCACCGGTCTTCGCCCCGGTCTCAACGGCGGTGCCCATGAGCGGCCAGTCATTTTCCCAGCGCATGGGCTGCAGGTGCACAATGCGGCCGTAGGCCTCCTTGTCCTGGAAATGCAGGAACCACGATTCTCCCGCCGGGGTGTCGACCCACGCGCCTTGGTGCGGCCCGTTGATGGGCGTCTTACCCTGGGCCAGAACGATGCGATCCTCGTACGGGCCGCGGATGTTCTTGGAACGGAAAACGGACTGCCAGCCCTGGGTCACGCCGCCGGCGGGGGCGAAGACATAGTACCAGCCGTTGCGCTTGTAGAGTTTCGGCCCCTCGAGCGTCGTGTAGTCGGGCAGTTTGTTGCCGTTGATGACATAGCCAAAATCGTCGATCACCTTCGTGCCCTCGGCATTGAGCTCGAGCAGGGTGAGCACGTTCTTCACGTTGGCCCGGCTGTTGGCCCAGCCGTGGATCAGGTAAACGCGACCGTCATCGTCCCACAGCGGACAGGGATCGATGAGTCCCTTGCCTCCTTTCACGAGCACCGGCGCGCTCCACGGACCGCGCGGATCGACAGCTGTGATCACATAGAGACCGAAATCGGGATCGGGATAGTAGATCCAGAATTTGCCGTCATGGTGGCGGATGGCGGGGGCCCAGACTCCCTTGCCGTGCTGCGGGGTGCGGAAGGCTTCCTCGGGCACGAGCCGGGGCAGCGCATTGGTCACCAGCTCCCAATTCACGAGATCCCGCGAATGCAAGATCGGCAGGCCCGGCACCTGGGTGAAACTGGAGGACGTCATCCAGTAGTCATCCCCCACCCGCACCACGTCCGGATCCGAATAGTCGGCATGGATGACCGGATTTTTGTAGGTGCCGTTGGCAAGGTCAGGCGACCAGGCGGGCATCGGAATCTGAGCGGACGCCATGGGAAGAGCCATCAGCGTCAGGGCAAGAAGGGAGGTAGCGTTCATCATTTGGAAATCAGGTGCGGGTTTCACTTCAAGGTTTGCAGCAACCAGGCGATCACTTGGTCCTGATATCCAGGCAGGTACTTGTCCCAAGTCAGCAGCCCATGCGGGGCCCCGGGGAGAGTGATGAGGTCGCAGGTGACGCCGCTCGCGCGCAGCCTAGCCTGGAAATCGAGCGACTGCTGGAGTGGCACGGTCTTGTCCGCGTCCCCATGAACGAGCAGAAACGGCGGCAGGCCGGGGCGCACGTGATTGAGAGGAGAAATGGCCCGCAGCAGACCGAGCGACTCGGGCGTCAGTTCCTTCGGCCGGTTGAGCAGCTGCTGCAGTGACAGGCTGAGCCCGCCGCGCACGGGCAGGTCCTGCTCGTGGTTGGTCACCGGGGCGTAGCCGACCACCGCTTGCACCCTCACGCTTTCATCGACCACGGTGGCGGCCAGGCAGACCAGATGCCCGCCCGCCGAGTGCCCGAAGAGCGCAATGCGCTCCGGATCGCCCTTGAAATCGCGGGCATGTGCCTTCACCCAGCGGATCGCGGTCTGGACATCCTCCAGACAGGCCGGCCAGCGATGCACCGGGGCCATCCGGTAGTTGATCGAAAACCAGGTGAACTTTGCCGCAGTCAGCGGTGCAAACCACGGGGAGATGTCGGCACTCTTGCCCTCGAAGCCGACGTTGGCCTTGTCGCCGCCGTTCCACCCGCCGCCATGAACCAAAATCGCGACCGGGAACGGCCCCTCGCCCTCGGGCACGCTCACATCCAGCAGCAACGGTTCGTCGCCCGCCCGACCATATTCGACATCCTTGGTGAGCTCCGCGCCGTATCCGGCCGACAGAAGCAGGCTACCCACTAGCACGAGGACAAGGCAGACGTAACACTTCACGGCTGGGACTCCAGGTAACGAACCAGCAAATCCATGTTCCTCAAGTAGGCCCCCACCGAGATACCCATGACGGGCGCGGCGGCGAAATAGGGCGACGTATCGGTCTCATCCCCCACCATGGTTCGGGAAAAATCGCCCGGCGTTACCTCGGCGGCACCGTCTCCGCAATACGGATGGCTGGTGCTGCGCAGCGGCGTCGGCCAGTAGCCTTCCGCGTTCAGTTGCCCGATGATCCGGGCAACGCGCGCCTCACTGACGGGCTCTTCGTCGGCAGCGCGCGACTGGTTCTGGGTCTTGCGCACGCGACCCGCCGCAGACTTCAGCGGTGAGCCGCGGACGGCTTCCTCCGGCGGGGTGGCCACGGCCTTCTCATAACGGGCGCGCAACGCGGGTGTATCCAACGATCGGAACGAGTTGTAGTGTCCGATCGTGTTCTGCGGGTCATAGTCGGCATAGTAGCGCCCATTGACCACGTTGGAACCGGTGCGATGCAGATAGAGCGGACGGTTGGTTCCGAGTTCCAAAAACGTCGGGTGCGTCCCGCGGGCGCCGGCCAGTTCCTTCGGCAATTGGACCGAGTCCAACCAGGCGAGGGCGTCGGGGATGCGAGTCAGGAATTTCCGGTCACCGGTCAGGTAATAGAAGCGGATCAGCTGGTCGATGTTTCGCGCGGTGGTATGGGTGGTCAGCGCCTTTGGCTCGTAGGTCCGGGCCCCGGCCGGCTGGAGATCGGTGGTGTACTGCATGGCCCAACCGGCCTGAGGCGAAGGCTGGAGGGTGGCGAGGGTGACGTCCATGCCGCGACGGATCGGCTCCAACAGACGCGGATCCTCCAGTTGCCGGTAGCAGGCGATCAGGAAGTCGATGTTCTCCGCCACCACGTCGTCGTTGAAGGTGATGAACCCCGTGTAGTCGGGATGCCCCTGCTTGGCAAAACCCGCCATCAGGGGGAAGCGCTGTGGCCAGCCGCCCGACGGGTACTGGCTGTCGAGGACGAAGCGGATGGCCCGGTCGAGCGCCGGGCGGTACTTCTCGTCGCGCTTCTGGGCATAAAACTGCAGCAGGAAATCGGCGGCCGCGATCGTCGTGCGGTCATCGAAGGTGGCATTGCCGTAGTAGTGCTGGAATTCCTCGAGCCGCCAGCCGTTGTGCCCGACGGTGGCGTACCATTGCTGCAACGATTCCTCGCCCGCGAGATCCGCCACGTAGTTCCAGCCACCCGACGGGTGCTGCACGCGGATGAGCGCGTCGGCCGTCTTCCGGGCCGCCTGATAGTAATACTCATCCCCCGTCGCCTGATAGGCATCCAAGAATCCCTGCCCCATGGCCGGCGTGCCCGGGGCCTGGATCCAGATCATGGTTGGGTTGGCCTCCATTTCACCCCAGCGGCGGGAGAGATCCGGCAGGTACGACCACACATAGCCGCCCTCGCAGCTCACCTTCTCGACCATGAAGCGGGTGGCCCGTTTCATGGTGATCAGCGCCGCCACCCGCGGGGGCAAAATGGGCATAAAATCCTCCGCCACGAGGCGGCCAAACACGGTGCTACCTTGCTCGTGGAGATGGGTCGTGTCGATTTTTCCTTTGGCATCGGGAAAATCAAACCTGGCGGTCTCGGCCGGACCCATCGATTCGCAGAGCGCCAGGCTGCGGGCGTGCAGGTCGATCACGGGCACCGACTTTTCCTGCGCGACCCGGAGCAACGCCGCGACGTAGGGAACATGGGCCGACTCCAGCCGCGTCGGGTCGGACTTGGAAAAAGTGCGGCGCACGAGCGAGGTCACGAGGACCGGCTTGGCCCCGATGGCGCGCACCTCATCGACGTAGCGCGCCAGGTTGGCCGCAAAGGTGGTCTCGGGATCCGTCTCGCGTGCCGGCCCCTTCCCCGGCTGGTCGTTGTGACCGAACTGGATCAGGTAATAGTCGCCATGAAGGGCGATTGCTTTGTCCCACCATCCCTCGTCCCGGTAACTTTTCGAACTGCGGCCGTTTTGGGCCACATTGGTGACGGTGACGACGTCATCGACAAACTTGCTGAAGCCGCGGCCCCATCCCGAACCTTCTGTCACCGTCGAATCGCCGACCAGGACGACGTGCAACGGCTTCCCGGCTGCACTCGCAGCCAGTGGCATGAAGAGCAGACCCAGGAGCAGACGATAAGTATTCATCAGCGATTTGCCGGATTCCAGCCATCCGATCCACCGAGGACCGCCGCCGGAGTGAGGGCCGCCGCGTGTTCCGCGCTGAGCGGCCGGGCCCAAGGCACGCGCGTGTCGGGTGAGGCCCCGGGGCCGGTGCTGCCAAACTCGGCGTAGAAGGTCGTGAGCTCGGCCGCCGGCTTGTTCCAATTGTGCCAGCCTTCCGGCCGGACGTTCGCCGACATGTCGGTGCGGATGAAAATGGTCTTGGCAAAATCCCGCCAAGGCCGGCCCAGGTAGGTCTTAACGCCCTCCGCCCCGGTGATCCGGCAGTCGGCAAAAACGTAACCGTGGTCCTGATCCTTCGGGGTGGAGGCGGCGGTGATGTAGCCGTCTCTCAGCACATGGATGTGACATTGATCGAAATACGCCGTGGCGGCGCCGAAGATGAAGTCCACATGCCCCTCGACATAGCAGTCCTTGAAATAGTGCCGGCCGCGGTTCACGAGAATGGTGTCCTGCCAGCCGAGGAACCGACAGTGCCGGAATTCCAGTTTGTCCCCGTCCGCGCGCAGCGCGAGCGCCTGACCGACCGGACCGGCGTCGTTGGCGATCGTGAGATTTTCCCAGATCATGCCATCGCCATCGATCTGCAGCGTGGGCGTACGGAAAGTGCCGATGGGTTTGCCGTCGGGTCCGGGCAGATTGGCGTTCAGATTGTAGACGAGCACGGTCTTTTCCTGATCCTCGCCGATGACATGGATGTTGCCGCGCTCGCGCTGGACATAGACACGCTCGCGGTAGGTGCCGGCCTTGACCAAAATGACCCAGCGCGGACTCGCCGGATCCGTCTTCATCGGGGCGGCGCTGATGGCCGCCTGCAACGACGTGTATTGACCGCTGCCGTCAGCCGCCACGACCGTGTCAGGCGTCACTGCGGACGCGGCGGACAGGAACGAACCCAGCCCCAGCATAGCCAAGACGAGGAGATGGACAGGGAAGCGCATGATCGTGGGGATGTTACCCGCCAATGGAGACAGCTGGCTAGGGATTGCGCGGGCCCATGATTTTGACGTCAGGAGTGGCCGCCGGGCGCGCCGGTAATCGGCACCAGCACTGCGGAACAGAAGATCCACAGCCGGCTGATGCCGAAAAAGGCGGAGGGCCCCATGTTATCAGGTCAGCATCACGGGTTTGAACTTGGGCGCGAGCAGATGCATCACAACCCAGGCCACCACGTACGCGGAGCCGCAGATGACGAACAGGATGCCGTAACCGAGCTCGATCTTGCCAATGGAGGTGAAGTGGGCCAGCAGGAGACCGGCGATGCGCGCGATCAACACGCCGCCCAGTGCACCGGCCATGCCACCGAGACCGGTGACGGAGGCGACGGCGCGCTTCGGGAACATGTCGGAAACCGTGGTGAAGATGTTGGCCGACCAAGCTTGGTGGGCCGAGCAGGCGATGGCGATCGTGGCGACCGCGAGCCAGGTGTTGATCGCTCCCAGGCGGGAGGCGAGCAGCACGGTCAACGGCATCAACGCGAAGATGAACATGGCCGTCTTGCGGGCCCGGTTGGCATCCATGCCGCCGTTCATCAGACGCTTGGGGAGCCACCCGCCGAAGATCGAGCCGCCGGTGGCGACGGTGTAGACCACGGCCACTGCGAAAGTCCAGCTGATGACGCCGGGGATGGTCGAGGGGTCACCCACGAATTCCGGATGGACCGACTTGTAGGCCTCGACCTTGCGGGCGTTTTCTCCACCCAGAAAGGAGGGCAGCCAGAACATGAAGAACCACCAGATGCCGTCGGTCAGGAACTTGCCCATGACAAACGCCCAGGTCTGCCGGAAGGTGAGGAGCTTGAACCAGGAAACCTTGGTTTTGACCGCCTCAGCGGCCTTTTCATCCATGTCGCTGTGAATGTAATCATACTCGGCCTGCTGCATTTCACCGCTCTTCAGCTTTTCATCGGGGGAAGCATAGGTCCGATACCAGAAGAACAGCCAGACCAGGCCGACCGCGCCCGTGAGGATGAAGGCCCATTCCCAGCCCCACCATGCGGCGATGTACGGGACGGTGAGCGGAGCGACGATCGCGCCGACATTGGCGCCGGAATTATAGAGACCGGTGGCAAAGGCGCGTTCCTTCTTGGGGAACCACTCGGCGATGGTCTTGTTGGCCGCGGGAAAATTGCCGGCCTCGGAGAAGCCGAGGGCCGCGCGCCAGAAGCCGAAGCTCCAGGTGTGGTGACCGAAGGCGTGGCCGATGGCGGCCGCGCTCCAGCCAATCAGCGAGTAGGCGTAACCCCGCTTCGTGCCCAGCCAGTCGATGAAACGACCGGCCAGCACCATGCCCAACGCGTAGGCGATGGTGAAGCTGATGACGACGTTGGAGTAGTTCAGTTCCTGGTCGGCCTTTTCGAGACCGAAAACGCCTTCCGCCGCGAGCGTGTCCTTGAGGAGGCCGAGCACGTTGCGGTCGAGGTAGTTGATGGTCGTGGCGAAAAAAACCAGGGCACAGATCGTCCAGCGGTAGCGACCGATCTGGGCGTTGACTTCGTTGAATTTACTCATGGGCGGGGGAGGTAGTCGGGGGTTGGCTGGGACTAGAAAGGTTTATTTGGCGACCGGGGCGGGAGGTGGCACGGAGTTGAGCCCGCTCACCTTCTTGGCCGGTTCGATCGTGACGTTATGGAAGGTGATGGATCCGGTGTGCGTGACAACCTCCGTCTCGGTCACACCGCGGAAGGTCGAGTTGTTGATGCGGATGTTGTCGATCACCGCACCCTCAAAGCCGCGGATAAACAGCACGCGTGGGCTGGCCGAGCTGGTGATGTTGTCGAGCTGCACGTTGCGGACGATGGGCTTGAACGGGCCCTTGGCGCCTTCCTCGTAGAGCAGGTCGATCGTGAGGACCGCCTCCCCCACCCGGCCGACCTTCACGTTGCGCATGAAGACGTTTTCGAGGATGCCGCCCCGGATGGCGTTGTTCTTGAAACGCAGGGCCCGGTCGAGGTCCGGGCTGTCCATCTCGCAGTTCTCGACGAAGATGTTGCGGATGCCGCCGGTGCACTCGCTGCCGAGCACCACGCCGCCGTGGCCGTCCTTCATCACGCAGTTGCGGATGACCATGTTTTCGGTGGGCACGTTGACGCGGCGACCGTCGCCGTTGCGGCCGGCCTTGATCGCAATGCAGTCGTCGCCCGTATCAAAGATCGTGTTTTCAACAAGAATGTCGCGGCAGGATTCCGGGTCGAAGCCGTCGTTGTTCGGACCGTGGGAATTGATCTTCACGCCGCGAACGGTGATGTTTTGGGAGAGCACCGGGTGCAGCTCCCACATCGGCGAGCGGATGATGGTCACGTCCTCGATGAGGATGTTCTTGCAGAGGTAGGGCTGGACGAAGTTCGGCCGCAGGAAATCCCCTTCGCCGAAGACCCGCTCGGCCACGGGCACATTGGCCTCACCCATCTCGATCAGGCGATTGCGGGCGGGCACCTGGGGGCGGGCCGGGCCTTCGGTCACGCCGGGGGGCCGGCGGTTCCAGGCCCACCAGTTGTCCCAGCCGGCACCGCCGTCGAGCGTGCCTTTGCCGGTGATGGCGATGTTCTCCTGGCCATAGGCATAGATGAAGGGAGAGAAGTTCATCAGCTCGACGCCTTCGAAGCGGGTGAAGACGATCGGATAACGGGCGGGCTCATACAGCCAGCGAAGGGTGGCGCCCTCGGAGACGTGCAGGTTGACATTGCTCTTGAGGGTGATGGCCACCGTCAACCATTCCCCGGCCGGCACGACCACGCGGCCGCCGCCCGCCTTGTTGCAGGCGTCGATCGCCGCGGCAATGGCGGCGGAGGCATCGGTGCCAACCTTGGCGCCGAAATCGGTGATCGGGAAGTCGCGATCCGGAAAGGTCGGGGCCTTGATGCGGGCGAGTACGGATTCGTAGTCGGCCCAACCCGTCACGCGCAGCGGCACCTCGCGGCCGGAGCTGGCGAGGAGCTTCTCCACCTCGAGACCCGCCAGAATGAACGGTCCCGTGCCCTTGGCGTCGTTGTCGACGATGGGTTCGCTGACGTAATACTTGACCGAGCCGTCCCGCGGGGTGCGGCCGTCCGACATGGTGTAGCCGAGGCCGGCCCCCTGACAGATGCGCGTGAGCCGGATGGTGCCATCGGGGTTGGTCTTCACAAAGGTCTTCAACAAACCCTCGTAACCCTTGAGGATCGCCGGGAGATATTTTTCGCGGGGCAGGTAGCCCTTGTTCACGCCCTTCGCGAGCGTGTACACGAACATGGCGGAACCGGAGGCCTCCAGGTAGTTGTCCTGCTGGTCGCCCAAGGCGGTGAGCTGCCACCAGACGCCGCTTTTCGGGTCCTGCCATTTCACCACACCGTCGGCGAGGCGTTTGAGGACATTGACGATCTCGTCAATCTGCGGCCGCTCGACCGGGAAAAAGTCGAGGGTGTCGACCATGGCCATGCCATACCAGCCGATCGCGCGGCTCCAGAAATTCGGGGAGAATCCGGTCTTCGGGTCGGCCCAGCTCTGCGAATGGGACTCGTCCCAGGCATGCCAGAAAAGCCCGGTCGCCGGGTCGTAGCTGTGGCGGTCCATGAGGAGGATCTGGTTCGCCACATCGTCGAAGAGGGCCGGCTCGCCGAAGAGACCCGCGTATTGCGCGAGGAAGGGCGAGGCCATGTACAGGCCGTCGAGCCACATCTGGTGGGGGTAACGCTTCTTGTGCCAGAAGCCACCCTCGCTGGTGCGGGGATGATTGCGCATTTGCTCGCGGAGAAGCTGCGCCGTCTTGGTCCAGGCGGCGTTCTTCTCACCGCGGGCCAGGGCCGCGAGGAGCACTTTGCCCGGCGGGATGTTGTCGATGTTGTAGTCCGACTCCTTGTAGCCGACGATGGTGCCATCGGGCTTCACGTGGCTGGCCACGATGCGGGTGCCGTAGTCGACGTAGTCCCGCGCGCCGGTCTCTTCGCCGAGACGGACCAGGCCGAGCGCCAGAACTCCGGGCGTATAATCCCAGCGGGCGCGCGGATTGGAGCCGCCGGCTTCCAGCGAGTTGCCGAGGCGTTTCATCTCGGAATCGGCCAGCCGACGCGACCACTCGAGCGGCGTCGCACCGTCAAACTTGGTCGCGGCAGTGACCGGCGCGGCCGCCGGCTTTTCCTGCACAGGGTTGGAAGCCGTGGCGCAGGCGGTCAGCAGCAACACGGAGGCGAGGGAAAGGAGTTTTTTCATGAGAGGCGGGTTGTTCAGGGGTTAATCTCCGGTCAGCCGGCAGATTTCGCGGCCGGCGAGGAGAAAGGCACCGACGCCGTACGGTTCGGTGGAATTTTCGTCGAAGGTCACCGGGGTGAACCCGACGGGTTGGACATGGGTGAGTTTGCCGTCCGCCTGCACGAAGGCCGTGAGGGCGGTCCAGGTGCGGCGGGCCGCGGCGGCATAGGGTTCGCGCGGCAGGAGGCCGTGGTTGACGCCCCAGGCAAATGCGTAGCAGAAGAAGCCGGAACCGCTCGATTCCTTCATCGGGTAGCTCGCGGGATCGAGCAGGCTGGCGCGCCAGAGGGCATCGGGCTGCTGGCAGGCGAGCACGGCGGCGGCCATTTCCTTGAACTGCTGTTCGAGGCGGGGCCGGGACGGATGATCGGCCGGCAGCAGCTGGAGCATGCGCACGAGGCCGCCCATCACCCAGCCGTTGCCGCGGCTCCAGTAGATGTTGCGGCCGTTGGCCTCGCGCTTCGGGAGAATCGAGCTGTCGCGCGCATAGAGGTGCTCAGCCTGGTTGTAGAGGAAATCAGAGGTGGCCCACCATTCCTCGACGGCAAAGTCGAGGTAGCGGACATCGCCCGTCGCCGACCACAGACGGATCCAGGCGGGCGGCGACATGAACAGGGCGTCGCACCACGACCAACGTTCCTGGTTCTTGGGATTGGTGGTGCGGTTGAATTCGAGGCTGGTGACCGGCCGGTGCGCGAGGATGTGGTCGAAGCGCGCGCGCATGGGCGCGATCTTGGCGGCGTCGTGATCCTTGAAATACAACTCGGCATACATCTGGCCGATGCAATGGTCGTCCGCGTGATAGACCCGGGGCCCGAGCTGCCATTGCTGCCCCTTCCCTACCGCGACCATGGCGTCGCGAAAACGGGGACTGGAGGAGACCTCCGCGAGGGCCATCACCCCGGCATAGAAGGCGCCGTTGTGCCACTCATGCGGCTTCCATTTCGAGGGGTGGGCCAGCTGCCAGTCCGCCACGCGCTCCATGAGCGCCACGACCTCCGCCTGGTTGGATTCCGCCCGCAGCACGGGCGAACACAGAACGAGAGCGAGGCAGGCGGAAAGCAGGCGATGGATCATAGCTTGGGCTGGATGGAGACCTTGACGGGAGCGCGGACGCGCTGGGCATAGGCGGCGATGTAGGCTTTCCACGCGGCCTCCGAGGTGAACTCGCCGGCCTTGGACCAGCCGGCACCCGCATAATACCTGAGCGGTTGTCCGGCGGAAGCCTTGGCGAGGAGCAGCTGATTGCGCTCATCCTCGGCGAAGCCTTGGAATTCATTGGTGGCGCCGAGGACGACGGCGGTGCCGAGCGAACCGTTGGTCTTCTGGACGGACCATTGGACGAGCGTCGCATCCTTGGGGTCGGCCGCGTGGGTGATGACGGGGTCCTGGCCCTTGTCGGCGGGGTTCTTGTTCAGACCGATGCCGACCGTGACCTCCTTCGCTCCGGTGATGGCGAAGGTGCTGTCGATCCGGTCGAGGTTGTGTCCGGCATCGACGGTGAAGCGCTTGACCTCGGATACGTAGAGGCCGTTGGCGGCCCAGGTCTGGTAGGTGAGTTCGAAAATCGCGCGGATCGGACCGTTGGCGAGGACCTTCCAGGTTTGGTAATTGCGGCTGACATGAAGCTGCCGGCCGTCCCAGATGCCGGTGCCACCGCAGCCACGGGACGGACCGACGCCGTACATGTCCATGCCCTCGCCCTCGTCGTGGTGATAGTGATCATGCCCCTTGTTGTACCAGCGGTCGACGATGAGGTAGTCGACGCGCTTGGTCCAGACATCGAGACCGCTCGTGACGAGTACTTCCTTCGCCCCGCCCGCGGGGACGGGTTCGCCAAGCGCCGGGCCGTAGGTGCGGTGCCCGACCTTGTCGTTTTCCCAGGCAAAATCGTCGAGCCGCTCCGGAATGTAGCGGGCAAAGACCTTGCTCGGAAACACCGGGGCCACGGTGTCGATCTTCTCGACGGTGAACGTGGCGCTCTTTTCGCCGGCGGCGAAATCGTGCTGGAAGATCAGTTCGCCGTAGGCAATGCCCTCGCCCTTGGGATCCTTGGCCTGGGGTGCGACATTGGTGACCTGATAAGGCAACACGCGGCCGGCGGCATCCTTCACGGCGATGCGTTGCAGCATCGCCCCCGGCAGAATCGCGTTCACCTCGGCCCACGGCACGGTGATCGTCTCGGACGGACGGGCGATGGCGAGATCGTGTGTGACGGTGATGACGGCCTGTTCGGCACCGTGGGACATGCCGGTGCAGAGCAGCACCAGCCAGAGGAGACGAGTGCGTGTGTTCATAATTCCTTGGGGTCCGGTCAGCGGGCGAGCCAGCCGCCGTCCACCGCGAGCGTGTAACCGTTGACGTAATCCGAGGCCGGGGAGGCGAGGAAAACCACCGCGCCCTTGAGGTCCTCGGGCAACCCCCAACGGCCGGCGGGAATGCGGGCGAGGATGGAGGCGCTGCGATCGGCGTCGGCCCGGAGCGGCGCCGTGTTGTCGGTGGCCATGTAGCCCGGGGCGATGGCGTTGCAGTTGATGCCCTTGCCGCCCATTTCGCTGGCAATGAGGCGGGTGAGGCCCTGCACCGCGCTCTTGGAGGCGGTGTAGGACGGCACGCGGATGCCGCCCTGGAAGGACAGCATCGAGGCGATGTTGATGATCTTGGCCGTGCCCGCGCGGGCGAGGGCCTCGCGGACGAAGAGCTGGCTGAGGAAGAAGACGGCGTTGATGTTGATGCCCATCACGTCATCCCAGTCCTTCTCGCTGAACTTCTCGAAATCTTCGCGGCGGATGATGCCGGCGCAGTTCACGAGGATGTCGAGCTTCGGGGAAAACTTTTTGGCTTCGGCAACGACACCCGGGAGCGAGGTGCGGTCCCCGAGGTTCCCGACGACGGTCGCGCATTTGCGGCCGAGGGCCTCAACCTGCTGCTTGGTGTCGGTCGCGGGCAAGATGTCCACGGCGACGATGTTGGCGCCGGCTTCCGCCAGGGCGAGGGCCATGCCCTGACCGAGGCCGCGGGCGGCACCGGTGACGATGGCGGTCTTACCGTCGAGTTTGAATTGGTCGAGAATGTTGCTCATAAAGGGAGAGATTGAGTGAGTCAGACGGGCGGGCGGGATCGGATGCGTCAGCGCAATTCAGTCACCGGAGCGGGATCCATGTCGGTGAACTCCTGGTTTTCGCCGCCCATGCACCAGACAAAGCTGTAGGCAGCGGTCCCGACGCCCGAATGAATGGACCAGTTGGGGGAAAGCACCGCCTCGAGATTGCGCACAACCAGGTGGCGGGTCGACTGCGGGGCGCCCATGAAGTGGAATACTCCTTGGTTTTCCGGCACGTCGTAATAGAGGTAGACCTCGGAACGGCGCAGATGGGTGTGGGAAGGCATCGTGTTCCAGACGCTGCCGCTTTCCATCCGGGTGAAACCCATCACGATCTGGCAGGTGGGAAAGGCGCCGGGATAGATGACTTTGTAGAGGGTGCGCTGGTTCGCACCTTCCGGGGTGCCGAGGCGGTTGCCCTGAACCGAAGCGAAAGGAATGTGCCGCACGGGATAGACCGCGTGGGCGGGATAGCTGACAAACCAGATGCGGGCCGGGTTGGCCGCCTGCTTGGAAGCGAAGCTGACCGTGCGAGTACCGCGGCCGAGGTAGAGCGTGTCCATGGCGCCGAAGGCGTATTCCACACCGTCGACCACGGCCACGCCGGGGCCGCCGAGGTTGATGGCGCCGGCTTCGCGGCGTTCGAGGAAAAACTCGGACCGGAGTTCAGGACGGTTGGGCAGGTCCAGGGCGGCCGTCGTTGGCACGATGCCCCCCATGATCGTACGGTCCACCTCCCACCAGCGGAAATTGGCTTCGCCGGCCTTGAAGAGGCCTTGAGCCAGGAACTCCTCGCGGAGTTGGTCGGTGGTGTAGGTGCCCGTGGTCTGGGCGGCGGACGGAATACGATAATGCATAAGCGGAATCCGGCAGGAGTAGAACCTTGCCGGCGAGAGACTGGGTTGGAAAAACTACCCGGGAACAGACGTTCCCGGGTAGGGTGAGAACAAAGAACGGTTGAGGAGCTTAGAACGTGCCCTTGATACCCACGCTGCAGCTGATGCCGAACTCTTCCTGCCGGTAGGCGCGGGAGTATTGCGGCGAGTTGTCGTTGTAGCGGAGGAGAACCTGGGGCTTGTTGAACAGGTTGCGGACGCCGGCGAAGATGCCGATGTTCTTGGAGAGTTTGTACTCGCCGCTGAGATCCACGAACGTACGGGGCGCGTAGTATTCGTAGAAATTGTTCGCGGCACCATATTGGGCGCCGGTCTGCGGAGCGTTCTTCTGCCGGCCGCGGTAGTTGAGCGAGAGGCTCACGGAGTACGGCTTCTTGCTGAAGCTCACGTTGAAGTTGCCGGTCTTCGAGATGAAGCCGCGGAAATCAGGACTGTTGGCACCGCTCAGATGGAGACGGGTGGCGTTGGTCTTGATCGTGAAGTATTTGCCCCAGCCGGGAAGGAAGGTCAGCGGAGCGACGATGTTGAACTCCTCGCCCTTGATCTGCGCATCGCCACCGTTGACGGTGGTGGACACGGCCCAACCGACGAAGCGGCTGGACAGACCTAGCGTGTTGGCCAGTTCCGGGGTGATGGCGCCGCCTTGGGAGGTCCAGAAATCAGACAGATCCTTCTGGAAGGCACCAACGGAGATCACGCCGCCCTTCTTGGGATAATACTCCAAGGAGGCATCGTAGTTGTCGGCCGTCCACGGCTTGAGGGCCGTGTTGCGAATCGTGATGGTGCCCGGGGTGTTGATCGGGTCATTGTCGTCCTCATCGATGGTCGTCTGCGGGATGATGTTGGCGTAGTCGGGGCGACCGAAGGTCTTCGCGTAGGCGAAGCGGGCCTGCAACTGATCCGTGATGCTATAGGTCAGATGCATGCTGGGATAGTAACCGTCATAGGAACGGTTGGCCGCGTAGCCGCGTTCCACGAGGGTGAGGTTCAGCTCTTCCATCGAACCGGCGGTGCCGGCATCGGTCCGGCGGACGCGTTGGATCCCGGCCAGGGTCGGGTTGCCGTCCACATAGGAACCATCGGCGTTTTTCTGCCAGACGGCGTCAGGATTGGTGAGAGCACCCAGACCCTTGTCGTTGGTTTTCTCGTAGCGGACACCGGTGACGAAGCGCAGCTTGTTGTCGAGCAGGCGGCCTTCCGCTTGGAAGAAGTACGAGGTGACGCGTTCCGTGATCCGCTCGGAGTTCTGCCGACGGGAGGTCTCGGCCTGCACGCCCGTCTGGGCGGTGCCGGTACCGAGGCGGAAGTAGGACGGATTGTTCCTCAGTTCGGCGGCCAGCTTGTTGGCATCGATCCACTGGATCGGGCTGTAGCCCCAATACGGGTCCATGCCGGCATAGACGGTGTCGGCATAGGGCGCCGCATTGTCATCCGCCGTGTTGGCGATGCCATCCTTGCCGACGAAGGTGTAATCGTTGGTCTGACGTTGATTGTCGCGGGTTTCCTCGCGGAGATCGGTGCCGATCTTGATGCTGAGCGGGAAGGCCAGGTTGAACTGCTTCTCCACATCGGCCTTGGCCTCCTTCATGATCGCGCGGCCGTCAAGCGGGTCATCGCGAAGCGTACCGAGACGGTAGTTGGCGAGATTGTTCGCGTTGAGCGGGGTGCCGAGGTTGTCGCGGGCATACCAGACGATGCCCGGGGCGGGATCGCCCGAGATGCCAAAGGCGCTGACCGTTGAAACATTCTGCATCGTGGTACCCACGTTGGAGAAGTGACCGCGGCCCAGGGCGCGATACCAGCTGCGGGAGAGGAAGTACGCGCCGCCGGCGGTGGCGGTCCAGTCTCCGCTCTTGTAGGTGTAGTTGAGTTTCGCGCCGAGGGTGTTGCCCAGCTTGTCGCGGAACGAGCTGCCTTGGGTCACGGAACCGCGACCGGCGGCAGACGTCACGAAGGACGGGCCAAAGGCCAGCGCACTGCCGCCCGACGGGGTGGAGGTCGCGCTCGTGCCCATGTTGAAATTGAGGTTACGATTGCCGAAGAACGACTTGTAATAGTTGTTCTGGACACCGACCGAGATCACCTGGGTGGGTGTGATCTTCCAGTCGGCCTTGATGCCGAAGGAAGCGCGGTTGGTGGTCTTCGGACCGTCCTGTACCTGGAATTGCTGCAGATAAGGCGTGGACGGCGTGGCGCCGGCCTGGGCGAAGTTCCAGGTGGGCTGCCAGCGGTGCTGCTCCACGTGTTGGTTGGAGGACAGACCGGTGATCACGAGACCGAAGTGGTCGTTGACCGGCAGGGTGTAGTCGAAATCGAAATTCGGCAGCACCTTCCAGGTCTTTTCGCCGGATCCGGGACCCGGGGTCTTCTTGAGGTCGAGATCCTCGCTGTTGCCGTTGAGGTAGACGCGATAATTGAACTGCGCGCCTTTGCGCTCAAAGGAATTCTTGGAGACAAAGTTGATCGTGCCGCCCAGCGAGTCGGACGGCATGTCCGGCGTGGGGACCTTGGAGACTTCGGTGCGGGAGGTGTTGTTGATGGACACCTGCTCAAATTCAAAGACGCGGTTGGAGGAGCCGGAGGCCGAGCTCGTCATGCGCATGCCGTCCCAATAGACGTTCGTGAACTGCGAGGCGAAGCCGCGCACGGAAACCGTGCGGACGTCAGCCGCGACATAATCGACGGTGATGCCGGGCAGGAATTTCAGGAATTCGCCGGGGTTACCCTCGTTGACGCTGCCGAACGAATCGCTGGACATGATCACCTTCACGTTCGAGGAGTAGCGCTGCTCGTTGGTGGACAGGGAGTCGCCCTCATATTCGCGCTGGCTTTCGACGACGAAGGTATCGAGTTGGATGACCTTGTCCTCGCCGTAACGGGACTTGCTGGTCAGCTCGACATTGTGCGAGGTGGTCTTGCCCGCCTCGACCTGCAGCGTGGCGGTATCCACGTCCAGGCCGGTGTAGGAAGTCTTCACCTTGACCTCGCCCGCCGGCACCCCGGTGAGGGTGTAGTTGCCGAAGTCGTTGGTGAAAGTTTCAAGGTTCGTGCCTTCAACAGTGACACGGGCGTTACCGAGGTAACGGCCATTGCCGATGTTGAGCACACGGCCTTCAATCGTTCCGGTGGCCTGGGCAAACAGGTTACCGGTGAGCAGCACGGCAAGGAGCGCTGCACCGAGCAGACGGGCGGTCAAGAGACCGCCGGAAGAGGCGACGGAGGTCGCCGAAGTGGAGCGCACAAAGCGCTGCCACAGGGTCATGGTAGCATCCATAGGGTTGGGTGGTAGGGGTGGTTGAATCAGCGAAGCACACCAAAAGACCAAAAGGGGTGGTGTATTTCACTAATGAACTTGATATTCATATTTGAATCTGACTTTCTGCGGTGCAATCAAAAAAATCTGACATCCCGTCTTTTGCCCCGCCCCACCCCAAAGTCAGTGCCATGAACCTTTCCCCCCCGCCCAGCGAGGAATCCAAGAATCTCGAACGCTACGTCATCCCCAATCTGCGCAATGCCTGCCGGATCATGAAGCTGCTCGCCCAGTTCGATGACGGGCTCAAGGCATCGGAGATCGCCCGTCGCCTCAAGATTCCCGTCACCACCACGCTGCGGATCATGGCGACCCTCCAGCTGGAGGGCTACGTGCGCAAAATGGACGGCCGCTTTGAACTGGGGCCGGTGCTGATCCACCTCGGGAACGCCTCTCTCTCGGGCACGGAAATCCGCTCCCTGGCGCTGCCCGTCCTCCACGAGCTCACGGTCAGCACCGATGAGACCTCTCACCTGGCCGTACCGTGCGATGACCACTCGCTCATCGTCGCCGTGCAGGACAGCCCGCACCCCCTGCGCGCGGCGTCGCGACCGGGTGCCCTGACCGAATTGCACTGTTCCTCGACCGGAAAGACGTTTCTGGCCTTTCTTCATCAAAACCGGTTGGAGGAACTCTATGGACAGGGGCGTCCCACCAGGCGAACGGCCCACACCCTCGACACGCTGGCGGACATCAAGCGCGAGGCGGCCGCCACCCGCAAACGCGGCTTCAGCCTGGACGACGAGGAGTTCAATCTCGGGGTACGGTGCTGCGCCGCACCGGTGTACGCATCCGACGGCACCGTCGTGGCGGCGATCGGCATCACCGCCGCGACCGTGCGATTCAGCAAGGACCGCATCGCGGAGATGGGCGCCCATGTCTGTGCTGCCGCGGCGGAACTGTCGCGCCTGCTGGGCTACCATCGTAACAGCTGACCCAGGACCGCCCGGGCCAACCCGGCTCTTGAGCGGGAATCATGCAGTTTAATGGAGAGCGGCTGCTCGTCGGCAGGCCGATTCCCAAACAAAAAACCGGCGCGGCGACCAGCGCCGGCCCCACCCACAAACACAAAACCACTCTATCGGTCGCAGATTCCGTCCCACTGCGGCGTTCCGACTTGAGAGCCATTTCGTTCACAACCGGCACCGGCGAGCACGCGCCTCCCCAAAACCGGGCATGAAAAACCCCGTGGCCTTGCCGCCACGGGGTCTTCCCGGAAACAGGGGCCCCTACCAAGAACCCTTGATACCGAAACTGCAGGCGACTCCGAACTCCTCCTTGCGGTAGTCGTAGGAGTACGCCGGGGAAACATCGTTGTACCGTTGGAGCACCTGTTGCTTGTTGAACAGGTTGCGCACACCGGCGAAGAGGGCCATTTTCTTGGTGATCTTGTACTCGCCGCTGATGTCCACGAAGGTGCGCGGCTGATAGTATTCCCAGAAGCCGTTGGCCGAACCGTACTGCGAACCGGTCTGCTGGGCGTTGCGCTGCCGGCCACGATAGTTGAACGTGAGGCTCATCGAAAACGGCTTCTTGTTGAAGCTGATGTTGAAGTTGCCCGTCTCCTCGATGAACCCGCGGAAATCGGGCCCGTTGGCGCCGGTCAGGCGCAGCTTGGTGCCGTTGGCCTTGATGGTGAAGAATCGTCCCCAACCCGGCAGGAAGGTGAGCGGGCGCACGATGTTGATCTCCCCACCCTCGATCTTGGCGTCACCGCTGTTGATCGTGGTCGACACCTGCCAACCGACATACTGGCTGTCGAGGCCGAGCTCGTTGGCCAGGGCGCTGTCCAGCGTGCCGCTCTTGCTGGACCAGAAGTCGGACAGGTTTTTCTGAAACACGCCGGCGGAAACCAGGCCGCCCTTCTTGAAATAATACTCGGCCGAAAGATCCCAGTTGTCGGACGTCCAGGGCTTCAGGGCGGTGTTGCGAATCGTGATGCTGCCCGGCGTGTTGACCGGATCGGTATCGTCCTCGTTGATGACCGTGCTCGGGATGATGTTGGCATAATCCGGCCGGCCGATCGTCTTGGCGTAGGCGAAGCGGACCAGGAAATTGTTGCTGATGTCGTAGGTCAGGTGGACGCTCGGGTAGAAGCCGTCGTAGGTGCGGTCGGCCTTGAAGCCGCGCTCCACCCGGATGAGCTTCAGTTCTTCCAGCGAACCGACACTGCCCGCGTCGGGGCGACGCACGCGGTTGCCCGCGGAAATCACATAGGAGCCGTCGGCGTTGCGCTGCCAGACCGCATCCGGATTGTTCAGCTGGCCCTCACCCTTGTCATTGGTCTGCTCGAAGCGGACACCGGCGATGAAGCGCAGCTTGTTGTCCAGCAGGCGACCGTCGGCCTGGATGAAGCCGGCGGAAACACGCTCGACGATCCGCTCGGAGTTGGTGATGCGGGCGGTCTCCGCCTGCACCCCGGTCTGGTTGGAACCGGTGCCAAGACGGTAGTAACCCGGATTCGCGGCCAGATCGTCGGCCAGCAGATAAGGGTTCATCCACTGAATCGGCGGGGAACTCCAGTACGGATCCTGCCCGAGGTAGGTGGTGTCGAGAAAGGCACCGGCGCCATCATCCGCCGTGTTGACCGTGCCGTCCGGACCGAGACGGGAATAGTCCTGGGTGCGACGACGGTTGTCGCGGGTTTCCTCGCGGACATCGACGCCCACCTTGACGCTGAAGGGAATGGCCAGAGCGAACTGCCGCTCCACATCGGCCTTCACCTGTTTCATCTGGGCGACGCCGTCGATCGGGTCATCGCGCAGCGAGCCGGCGAGGCGGTAGTTGGACAGCTTGTAGGGATCGATGACATTGCCCGCGGCATCACGCGCGACCCAGATCATGCTGTCCGTGTTGGCCGTGTTGAACGCGCTGACCGTGCGCACGCCCTGCAGCGTGGTGCTGACATTCGAGAAGTGGCCGCGATCGAGCGCGCGATACCAGGTGCGGGACTTGGCGTAGCTGGCCCCGGCCGTGGCCGTCCAGTCGCCGCTCTTGAAGGTATAGTTGAGCTTGGCGGCAAAGGTGTTGCCGAGCTTGTCACGGAAGGAACTGCCCTGCGTCACCGAAGCGCGGCCGGCGGCCGAGGTCACAAAGTCCGGGCCGTACTCGAGGGCCCTTCCGGCGGGAGAACCGGTCGAGCTGCTGCTGGTGCCCATATTGAAGTTGAGGTTACGATTGCCGAAAAACGACTTGTAGTAGTTGTTCTGGACACCAAACGAGATCACCTGCGTCGGCGTGATCTTCCAGTCGGCCTTGATGCCGAGGGACGCGCGGTTGGTGGTCTTGGGGCCGTCCTGAATCTGCCATTGCTGCAGATACGGATTGGTCGGCGTGGCGCCGGCCTGCGCGAAGTTCCAGGTGGTTTGCCAGCGGTGCTGCTCGACGAACTGATTGGAGGAAAGGCCCGTGATGACCAGACCGAAGGTGTCGCTCAGCGGCAGCGTGTAGTCGAAGTCGAAATTCGGGAGCACCTTGAAGGTCTTGTCGGACCCGGGGCCCGGGGTCTTGCCCAGCTTTAGATCCTCGCTGTTGGCGTTCAGGTAGAAGCGGTAGTTGAGCTGCGCACCCTTGCGCTCGAAGGCGTTCTTCGAGACGAAATTGATCGTGCCGCCGAGGGAATCGGAGGGCATGTCGGGCGTCGGCACCTTGGAAACCTCGGTGCGGGAGGTGTTGTTGATCGAGACCTGCTCAAACTCGAAGATGCGGGCCGACGAGCCCGAAGCGGAACTCGTCATGCGCATGCCGTCCCAGTAGACATTGGTGAACTGCGAGGCGAAACCGCGGACCGAGACCGTGCGGACGTCAGCGGCGACATAGTCGACCGTGATGCCGGGCAGGTACTTCAGGAACTCACCGGGATTGCCCTCGTTGACGCTGCCAAAGGAATCATTGGAGACCACCACCTTGAGGTTGCCGGAGTAGCGCTGCTCATTGGTGGAGAGTGCGTCGCCCTCGTACTCTTTCTGGCTCTCGACCACGAAGGTGTCGAGCTGGAGCACCTTCTCCTTGCCGTAGCGCTCGGTGTTGGTCAGCTCGAAGTCGAACTTCACGCTCTTGCCCGCCTGGACTGTCACGGAGACGAGTTCATCGTCCAGGCCGGTGTAGGAAGCCTTCAGCCTGACTTCGCCAGCGGGGACGCCGCTGAGGACAAAGTTGCCGTAGTCGTTCGTAAACGCCGTGAGATTGGTGCCCTCGACAGTCACCTTGGCGTTGCTCAGGTACCGGCCGTTGCCGACATTGAGCACGCGGCCCTCGATGCTGCCGGTGCCCGGGGCCTGCGCGAGCAGGCTCCCCGGGGAGAGCACGCAGACCAAGACCAAGGCGGCGAGTTGAAATAGGGAGTTACACCAGGACTTAACAGCGAGCTTCGAGCCGAGGGATTGGACGATGCAAGCGCGACGAAGGGTTGCCGGACACGGCAATGGGGGGTGGGTGTGCATTAGGGGTGGGGTTAGTAGCAGCAGCGAACACACCTTGTCCTGGCTTCGGTTAGAACGAAGCGACACCGGGCATATTCACTATTGAACGAGTGATTCAGATGTGAACCCGCGACCGGGCCGACAATGCATTTAACCTGACGGTCTTGTCAGGTAATCCTCCTTGATCGTGCTCTCCGCAGACCCGGCCATGTCATGGAAAACAAAAGACCCCGTGGCCTTGCCGCCACGGGGTCTTGTTACGATCGGAGCAGGGTCCCCTACCAGGTTCCCTTGACGCCGATGGCAAACTGCACGCCGAATTCTTCTTCGCGCTCGGTGCGCGCGTAGTCCGGAGTCACATCCGCATAAAGCAGGCGGCTCTGCGGCTCGTTCAACAGATTGCGGGCATTGAAGAACACGCTCAGGCGTTTGCTGAAGGAATAGTCGATGTTCAGATCGAGGTAGGTGCGGGCGCCGTAGTACTCGTAGCCCTGGACGCCACCCAGGGAACTCGGGCCGTTGACCTGCTCGCCGCGATAGTTCCACTTGAGCATCACGCCAAGGTTGTCGCCGTTGTAGCTGACGCCCCAGTTGGCGGTCTTCTCAATGAAGCCGCGGAAGTCCGCCGTGTTGGAGCCGCTGAGATTAAGGAAAGTGCCGTTGACGAAGACGGAGAAATCCTTGGCGAAGCTCGGCAGCATGGTCAGCGGCTGCTGGTAATTGAACTCCCAGCCGGTGATCTTGGCGGAGCCGGAATTAGTCTTGGTGTCCAGATTCCAGCCCAGGTACTCGGGATCTAGGTTGTACAGGCTCAGATCGTTGTTGTCGACGAGCTTGGAAACCGCCCCGAAGAAGTTGCTGATGTTCTTCTGGAAGGCCCCGATGGAGATGACGCCGGATGGCTTGAGGTAATACTCCAGCGACAGGTCAAAGTTGTCGGCCTCGTAGGGCAACAGTCCGGTGTTGCGCACGGTGATGCGTCCGCCTGGATCATCCGGACCGGCGTTGTCGTCAGGATCGACGATCGTGCCGGGGAGAATCTCCGAGAAATCCGGCCGACCCAAGGTCCGGGCATAGGCCAGGCGCGCGATGAGATTGTCGGAGAAGTTGTAGACGAAATGCAGGGACGGATAGTAACCGTCGTAGTCGCGCGATGCGGTCTGCGCCCGACGCTGGTACTGGAGACGGCGTTGGGTGTACACATCCGTGGTGATCAACTGTCCGGACGAATTGTAGATGGCGTTCGGATCATAGCGGAAACCGATGCCGTCAATCTTGGTCTTGGCAAAGCGCACGCCACCCAACACGGCCAGCTTGCCGTCGAGGAGCTTGGCGTCACCCTGCACATAGGCGGATGAGATGGTCTCCTTGACGTTGTAATCGTTCTGGGCGCGGTTCTGCCAATTGTTGACGTTGGCGACGAAGTAATTCGGATGCGCCTTGAACTGCTGGTACACGAGATACGGGTTGATCCATTGCGGGGTCGACCTTCCGTAGTGCGGGTCCTGGTTCACATAGTTCGTGTCCATGAACGGCGCGGCGTTGTCATCCGAGGATTCGGTGCTGCCATCCGGTCCCACGTAGTTGTAGTCGTCCTGCCGACGGATGATATCGCGCTGCTGGGAACGCTGGGAGACACCGACCTGGATGTTGGCCGGAACGCTCAGATTCAGGGACTTCTTGACCGACGCCTGGCCACCCTTGAATTCATCCCAGGAATCATATTCCTGGGACCGGGCGGACCGCAGGTTGAAGTCGGCGAGCAAGGGCGTGGTGTGATCCACGCCGTTGGTGTCGAGCGCGGTGATCTTGCCAGGATTGAAAGCCTGGATGCCATCGAAGCGGATGGTCAGGTTGCGCAGGCGCGTGCCCACATTGGAGAAATGTCCGTTGCTGATGTCGCGATACTTGTTGGTCGCGTACGAGTAGAACACGCCGGCCAGCACGGTCAGATCGTCGGAGTAGTGCTTGAAGTCCAGATTGAGATGATTGGTGGAACCAAACTTGTTACGGAACGACGTGGCCCCGGTGATTTCACCGGCGCGCGTCCGGCCCTGCGTGAACGTGCCGTCGTAGTTCGGCTGCCGCACGCTGCTGCCCACGTTCCAGGTGTAATTGCGGTTGCCGAAGAACGAATCGTAGTCGTTCCACTGGTAACCAAAGCTCAGGACCGAATCCGCCGCGACCTTCCAGTCGGCGTTGATCCCGAGCGACTGGCGCAGGGTTTCCTTGGGACCATCCTGCAGCTCATAGCGCCGCAGATAGGGCGTGGCCGCGGTGCCGTCGCCACTGTTGAACTCCCAGCGGTTGCGGGAGCGGTGCTGCTCGTTGAACTGGTCCGAACGCAGCGCGTTGACCACGATGCCGAAATTCGGCGTGAGCGGATCAGCGTAGGTGACGTCGAAACCCGGACGGATCTTGTAGGAATTCTCGGGCTTGGGGCCGGGCGTCCTGCTCAGGGTGAGATCCTCGCTGTTGGCGCTGAGATAGGCCCGGTACTTGATTTCACGGTGATCCTTTTCGAAGGCATTCTTGCTGATGAGATTCACGGATCCGCCCATGGAATCGGCGGGCATCGATGGCGTCGGGACCTTCGTGAGTTCGATCCGGGCCACGTTGTTCATCGAGACCTGTTCGAGCTCGAAGGTGCGGCTCGCCCCGGAGGAGGCGGCGCTGGCCATGCGGTTGCCATCGACATTCACCGAAGTGAACGCCGACCCGAATCCGCGGACGGAAATCGAGCGGACATCCGCTGCCACGTAATCCACGGACACGCCCGGGAGAAACTTCAGGAACTCACCCGGGTTCCCTTCCGTGACGTCGCCAAAGGCGTCTGCCGCGACGACATTTTTCAGGTTGGGGGAGAACCGCTGCTCATTGATGGCGATGGAATCACCGTCCTGCTCCGTGGCTTCCACCACGAATTTTTCCAGCTTTAGCACCTCGCCCTTGCCATCGGCGGCGCGGGTCCGACCCGCCATGCGGGCCGCGTTCGTCAGCACGATGTTCTTCTGCACGGTGCCGCCGGCGCCGACGTCGACTTCCAGGACCTGCTCGTCCAGGCCGGTGTAGAAAACCTTCAGGGTCACCTTGCCCGGGGCCAGCCGGGTCAGCCGGAACTGGCCGTACTCATCGGTAAAGACCGTCTGGTTGGTCTCAACGACCATGACGCGGGCATTGTTGAGATAACGCCCCGTGAGCGCATTGCTGATCTTGCCGGTGATGGCAGCCGACGCGGTTGATTGCGCCTGCAATGGAACCGAGAGCACCAGCGTAAACGCCATTACCAACGCGAGGACGAGGTTGTTGAAATAAGCATGACGGCCGTTCACTCGACCCGTCAGGGCATGGAGATGCCGGAGGATTGATTTATTCATGTTCGTTAGGGGTGTGGGATTTGCCGCCCAACGCTTCCCCTGCCATGCAGACCAAGCGGAGCGGCACGAGTTGATCGAAGGGGTCGACCAACGAGAAACATTCAGTTCATATTTGAACTACTGTTTCATTAATGAATTATTTATCATTATTATATCCCCGCGCGTCCAAACTAATGCCCTTACAAGTTTGTAAGTTTCAGGCTGTCTTCGCCGCACGCCACCAGGTGGGATTCCTGCGAAATATTTCACTCACGTCCGCAACGCCGCGCCCCAACCCGTTAACCTGGCTGCACAAACGGAACGATGTCACACGGCCGACCGAAAGGCCCGCGCACAAAGCTCCCCTTCACCGTTTCGAGCTCCCGGGCGGGGGGCGGAGATCGGATTCGTCGCCACAGATAGCCGCGTCTTTCACTCGGCGGGCGGCGGGGACCAAAAGTTTCCTTGCCGCTGCGAGGCGACGGGAATCAATTCATTGCCAGCGAGCGGTGCCCTGCCCTTTCACCCGTTGCGGCGCCACTCACCTTCCCCATGGCAAAATCCGACATCCTCCAACGCCTCAAGGCTCAGAAAGTAATCGCGCTCATCCGCGCCGACAACGCCGACAACCTGCTGGGTTGTGCCCGGGCGCTCATGGCGGGCGGCCTCGGCGCCATCGAGCTTACGATGACCACGCCCGGCGCCATCGAGCTTTGCGCCAAGGTTTCCAAGGAACTGCCCGACTGTCTGCTCGGCCTCGGCACGGTGCTTGACGCCGAGACGGCCAAGCGCGGCATCGCCGCCGGTGCCAAGTTCATTGTCACCCCGGCCCTGCGCCCCGAGGTCATCAAGGCCTGCAACGCCGCCGACGTGCCGGTGCTCTCCGGTGCGCTCACGCCCACCGAGGCCTACTCGGCCCACGAGTGCGGCGCCGACGTCATCAAGATCTTCCCCGCCGAGTTTTTCGGTCCCGCGTACATCAAGTCCCTCAAGGCCCCCTTCCCGAAGCTGGAGTTCCTGCCCACCGGCGGCGTGACCCCGGAGACGGTCGGCGACTTCCTCAAGGCGGGGGCCTTTGCCACCGCCGCCGGATCCGCCCTGGTGGCCCCCGCCGCCCTCAAGGCCGGCGACTGGGCCGCCATCACGGCCCGCGCCAAGCAGTTCGTCGAGGCCGCCGCCAAGGTTTGAAGCCCGCTCTGCCACAATAGGCTGGCGACCCTCCCCTGGCGCACGTAGTCAGGATAGATCATCCGATGAATGCCGCCGCGCCTTCGCCCTTTGGGTTGCTTCTCCGAGCGGCTAGCAATGGCTGGGCGTTGCTGCTCCAGACCGCCCAACGGGCCGGCTGCATCGCGATCATTTTGGGCTCGGTCACCGTGCTGCCGGTTCAGGCCAGCCAGACGACCGAGGCCAGACCCTCTTCGATCCGGGTCGTCATGGACGACAACTACCCGCCGTTCTCCTTCCGGGATAATGAGGGAACCCTTCAAGGGATCACCATCGACCAATGGCGACTGTGGGAGCGACAAACCGGCATCAAGGTCGATATCCAAGCCATGGACTGGGCCGAGGCCCAGAATCGGATGCGCGCCGGTGAATTCGACGTCATCGACACCCTCTTCAAGACACCCGAACGGGTCGCCTACCTCGACTTCACGCCTGCCTACGCGCGGATCGACCAATCGATCTTCTTTCGCCGGGAAATCTCCGGCATCACGGACATCGCTTCGTTGCACGGTTTCCCCGTGGCGAGCAAAACAGGAGGCGCCTCGACCAACCTGTTGCTGAATAGCGGCGTCTCCACCGTCCAGCTCTTCCCCAGCTACCAGGCCATCGTCATTGCGGCGCGGGAGAGGAAGGTAAACGTGTTCGTGATGGATCAACCCGCCGCCTTTTACCTGCTCAACCAGCAGGACATCGCCGGCAATTTCAAGATGTCCGCCCCCATCAACTCCGGGGAACTGCACCGGGCCGTGCACAAGGGCAACACCGCCCTGCTGGCCACGATCAACCGAGGCTTCGCCAGTCTGTCCAAGGCCGAGCTCAAGGCCATCGATCAGAAATGGCTGGGCCAGCGTCTCACTGATCGTTCGACGCTGCGGCGCTTCGCCTATGCGGCCCTCGCCTTCGCCGGCCTTGCGCTGCTGCTCGGCACCTGGGTCTGGACGCTGCGGCGCAGCGTCCGGCAGCGCACCCGCGAGCTGCAACAAAGCCAGACCCTGCTCCAGGGCATTCTCGACCACAGCCCCTCCGTAATCTTCATCAAGGACCTGAACGGAAAGCATCTTCTGGTCAACAAGGGCTACCATGCCATCTTGGGCCTGCCCCGCGGCGCCATCGAAGGGAAAACCGATGCCGAACTGTTTCCCGCCGAGGTCGCGGACCGGTTTCGCCAGGACGACCAGAAAGTCCTCGCGAGCGGTACCTCAAAAATCCTGGAGGAAATGGCGCCGCATCCGGATGGCCCCCACCACTATCTCACCGCGAAATTCCCGCTGCGCGACGCAAGCGGCCGCATTTTCGCTGTGGCCGGCATCGCCACCGACATCACGGAGCGCAGGCAGGCCCAGGAGGCCCTGCGCGAGAGCGAGGAACGCTGGAAATTTGCCCTGGAGGGCGCCGGCGACGGAGTCTGGGACATTGACGTACCCACCCGGGCCGTTCGCTTTTCCAAGCGCTGGAAGGAAATGTTGGGCTATCGCGAGGATGAGATTGCCGACCGCTTCGAGTCCTGGGCCGAACTCGTACATCCTGACGATCTGCCCGGCGCGCTAGCGGCCTTCGACGCGTACTTGCAGGGACCGGCCCGGGAAGCCTATGTCCACGAGCACCGCCTGCGCGGCAAAGACGGACAATACCACTGGATCCTGGTCCGCGGCATGACGGTCAACCGCGACCCTGCCGGCAAACCGCAGCGTATGGTCGGCACCCACACCGACATCACCGCACACAAGCACGCGGAAGCGGCGTTGCGCCAAAGTGAGTCGCGGCTTTTGCAGGCCTTCCAGGCCAGTCCGGTCGCGATCGTGATCGCGCGGTTGCGCGACCGGAAATTCATCGACGTGAATGCGGCCTTCACCCGGCTCCTCGGTTGGTCCCATGCCGAGGCGGTGGGGCAAACTTCGATGGATCTGCAATTGATCGACGAAGCCGGGGCCACCGAAATCCGCGAACGCCTCAAGGCGCACGGAACCGTGCGCGATCTCGAATTGTCCATCCGCGCCCGTTCCGGGGATGCCCGCCACGTCTTGGTCGGCATGGAAACGGTGGATTTGCTGGGCGAAGCCCATGTGATCACGAGTTTTGCCGACATCACCGGACGCAAACAGGCCGAGTTGCACATCCGGCAACTCAACCGCACACTCGGCATGTTGAGCGATGTGAACCAGCTCATCGTCCGGGAGAAGAGTGAAGCCGCCTTGCTGGACGCAGCCTGTCAGATCGCCGTCCACAAAGGGGGTTTCATGCTGGCCTGGATCGGACGGTGCGAGGCAAACTCGGAGCAGCTCTCCCTCGCCGCCCATGCCGGCGCTTCCACCGACACCCTCGCCGTGCTGCAACCGCTGGTCTGTGGAGCCCAACCGCGGTGCGAGTTCACCCGTGACGCCCTCCATCTCGGTGCACCCGCCGTCTGCAACGATCTGGCCGGGGATGCGAGAACCGTCGAGTGGCGGGACGCGGCCCTGACGCGCGGCTATCGAGCCATGGCGTCTTTGCCCATAAAGTCGGCCGGAAAGATCATCGGTACCTTTAATCTCTATTCCGGAGAGAAAAACTTTTTCGACGATGACGAACTGCGCCTGCTCGATGAGCTCGCCGGCGACATCAGCTTCGCCATCGAGGTCGCCGGACATGAAAAACAACGCCGCCGGGCCGAGGAGGAGCTGCGCTGGCGGACGGCCTTCTTTGAGGCCCAGGTGGAATCGGCGATGGACGGGATCGTCGTGGTCGATCATCACGGAAAAAAGGTTCTGCAAAACCGACGCCTGAGCGAACTCTGGAAGATCCCGCCGGAAATTGCGGCCAATCCGGAAATCGCCGTCCAGATCCGTTTTCTGACCGACCGGGTGAAGCACCCCGTGGAGTTTGCGGAGAAAATCGCCTACCTTTTTGCCCACCCGGATGAATTCAGTCGCGACATCATCGAACTCAAGGACGGCTCCGTGGTGGACCGCACGTCCTTTCCTGTGTGGGACAAGCAAGGCAACTATTACGGTCGCATCTGGGCCTCGCGGGACATTACCAACCAGCGGTTGCTCGAGGCACAGCTCCGTCAGTCGCAGAAAATGGAGGCCATCGGCCAGCTCGCCGGCGGGGTCGCCCACGATTTCAACAATATCCTGGCCGCGATCATGATGCAGGCCGACCTGGCCACCTACGACACCAACCTGCCGGAAACCACGCGGGAAACCCTGGACGACATCAAGGCTGCCACCAAACGCGCGGCCAACCTCACCCGCCAGCTCCTGGCCTTCAGCAGCCGGCAGGTCCTGCAGACCGGCCAGCTCAACCTCAACGACATCGTCACCAATCTGGTCAAGATGCTGCAACGCGTCCTGGGCGAGGACGTGACCCTGCAGCTCAATCTGCATCCGCGCCCCCTCTTCACCCGGGCCGATGCCGGCATGCTCGACCAGGTCCTGCTCAACCTGGTCATCAACGCCCGCGACGCCATGCCCAACGGCGGGCGCCTGACCATCGAGACGGGAGAAAAAAACGTTACCCCTGCCGACATCGCCACCCAGCCCGATCTTACCGCCGGCGATTATGTCATGCTCAAGGTCACAGATACCGGCTGCGGCATGTCTCCAGAGGTGCAGGCAAGGATCTTCGAGCCTTTTTTCACCACCAAGGAGGTCGGCAAGGGCACCGGTCTGGGACTCGCCACGGTTTTTGGCATCGTGAAGCAGCATCGCGGCACCATCTCGGTGCAAAGCGTCGTCAGCGAGGGCACGACCTTCACGATCTTGCTCCGGGCCGAGTCCGTCCGGGCTAGCTCCCCGATGGCGGAAACACCCGCCACCGAGCCCCGGGGCGGCCATGAGTCGATCATCTTGGTTGAAGATGATCATGGTCTGCTGGCCATCACCCGAAAGGTTCTGGAACAAGCCGGTTACAAGGTGTTGCCGGCCTCGAATGGCCCCGAGGCCGTCCGCCGCTGGGGCGATCCGGCCATCAAGGCCGACCTTTTGCTCACCGACATCGTGATGCCCGGCGGCCTGAACGGTCGGGAGGTCGCGGCCGAATTCAAGAAGACCCGCCCCGGGCTGAAGGTGCTGCTCACCAGCGGATACAGTGCGGAGTTCGCCGGCAACGAGGTCCGGCTCAGCTCCGGGGAGAATTTCATCCAGAAGCCGAGCCCCCCGGAACGGCTGTTAGAGACGATTCGCCGGTTGCTCGACGCCTGAAGCCGGCCGGACCGCCCTCTCCGCGATTGACCTGTTCGCCTCTCCGGTTTCCCATTCCCTCTCATCATGAGCCTGACCATCAAACCCAAATCCTCCTGTCTCTATGACCAGATCTCGCTCGGCGAGGTCATGCTGCGCCTCGATCCCGGCGAGGGTCGCATCCGCACCGCCCGCAGCTTCCAAGTGTGGGAAGGCGGCGGTGAGTACAACACCTCCCGCGGTCTTCGCAAATGCTTCGGCCTGAAGACCGCCGTCGTCACCGCCTTCGTCGACAACGAAGTCGGCCGGCTCGTCGAGGACTTCATCATGCAGGGTGGCGTCGCCACCGATTTTATCAAGTGGCGGGAGGATGACGGCATCGGCCGCACCGTGCGCAACGGCCTCAACTTCACCGAACGCGGCTTCGGCATCCGCGGCGCCGTCGGCAATCCCGACCGCGGCAACACCGCCGCCTCGCAACTGAAGCCTGGCGACATCGACTGGGAGCACATCTTCGGCAAGCTCGGCGTCCGCTGGTTCCACACCGGCGGCATCTACGCGGCCCTCTCCGAGTCCACCGCGGCCGTCACCATCGAGGCCGTCAAGGCCGCGAACAAGCACGGCACGATCGTCAGCTACGACCTCAACTACCGTCCCTCGCTCTGGAAGACCATCGGCGGCCTCAAGAAGGCCCAGGAGGTCAACCGCGAGATTGCTAAGTACGTCGATGTCATGATCGGCAACGAGGAGGATTTCACCGCCTCCCTCGGCTTCGAGGTCAAGGGCGTGGACCACAACATTTCCAAGATCGAGACCGGCGCCTTCAAGGCGATGATCGAGACCGCCGTGAAGGAATTCCCGAACTTCAAGGTCGCGGCCACCACCCTGCGCGGCGTCAAGACCGCCACCATCAACGACTGGTCGGCCATCCTCTGGCACGACGGCAAGTTCCACGAGAGCCGCAAGTACGACAACCTTGAGATCCTCGATCGCGTCGGCGGCGGCGACTCCTTCGCCTCCGGCGTGCAGTTCGGTTTCCTCGAGTTCAACGACGCCCAGAAGGCCGTCGACTACGGTGCGGCCCACGGCGCCTTGGCTTCGACCACCCCTGGCGACACCTCGATGGCCACCCGCAAGGAGGTCGAAAAAACCTTCGGCGGCGGCGGCGCCCGCGTGGTCCGCTAAAGAATCCGCCAACTGCGCCGCCCTGAGCTCGTCGCATGGGCGGCGCCCGCGTGGTGCGGTAAAAGGTAGGGGCGTCGCTCGACGACGCCCGTCTTCCCAACCCCCCTCCTCCTTCGCCCGGGCCTCACCGCCCGGGCTTTTTCATGTCTAGAGGACGCTCTCTCGCTCGCCACTGTCCGTCGCCGGTTGGAGGGCTGGTCTCCCGACCAGCCGCGGCCGGTAAGCCCCTCGACTGGCTCGGGGTCCTGTGCCTGTAGAACGGAGATACCGGCCCTCCACTTCGAACAGCTGGAGCGCGGGCGACCGGCCCGAGTGGATTTCAGTTAAAGCCTCGCGACCGGACCGAAGATTTCATTGCCTGCTCCTCGGCTGGTTCACCCCCCGCCGTAACCGCTCCCCCCGGTGCTCGTCTTCAACTCACCCACCCATGTCCACCCCTCGCTGCCTGGTCCGCCCCGCCCTCGTCCTGCTCTTGCTCACCGGCGCTTTGTCCGCCGTGGCCGCCGACGCCCCCCGTCCCTGGGAGAAGGACGCCTTTCTCCCCGTCACCGAAGCGCGCATCGCCGCACTGCCTGCCGCCGAGCAACCCGCCTGGCGCGCCTACTGGCAACAGTCCCTCGAACGCGCGAAGGGCTTGGGCACCCGTGACCTCGTCGACCGCACCCCAAACAAGCCGGTGCCTGTCGGCACATTCAGCGGCGGATCCTACAGCAAGGGCGTGAAGCTCAACGCTCCCGCGGCCTGGTACGCCTCGGAAGAGGCCCGCACCGTCGCGGACAAGGTCGTCCAGTGGCAGCGCCCCACCGGCGGTTGGGTCAAAGGTGGCGACTACTCCCGTGATCCACTGCCGGCCGACGATCATCGCGATGCCTGGAGCAACGGCACCTTCGACAACGACGCCACCTTGTACGAGATGCGCTTTCTGGCCCTCGTGGCCCAGGCCGCCGGTGAGGATCCGCGCGCCGCGGCCTGGCGCGCCGCGTTTCTCCGCGGCCTCGACTACATCTTCGCCGCCCAATACCCCAACGGCGGCTTCCCGCAGATCTATCCGCTCGTTGGGTGGTACCATGACGCCATCACCTACAACGACGACGCCATGGTCCACATTCTCGAGTTGTGCCGCGACATCGCGGAGAACCGGCCCGAGTTCTCCTTCGTGTCACCCGCCTTGAAAGCCCGCGCCGCCGCATCCCTTGAGCGGGGCATCCAGTGCCTGCTCGCGACTCAGTTGCGGGACGCGTCCGGTCAGCTCACCGTCTGGGGCCAGCAGCATGATCCGCTCACGCTACAACCCTGCGCTGCTCGCAACTTCGAGCCGATCTCCGCCTGCTCGAATGAAAGCTACGGTCTCGTGAAATTCCTCATGACCATTCCGGCGCCGACTCCGCAAATCATCGCTTCCATCGAGGGCGCCGTGCGCTGGTTTCCCGCCCACGCGCTCCACGGACTTTCCTGGGACCGCCGGCGCGCCGAGCCCGGCCTGCAAGCAAGCCCCGGCGCCCCGGATCTGTGGTCCCGCTACTACGAACTCGGCACCGACAAACCCATCTTCAGCGAGCGCGACCGCATGGTGCACTACGACGTGAGCGAAATCAGCCTCGAACGCCGCAAAGGCTACGGCTGGTTCAACACCCTCGCCAACGACCTGCCCGCAGCCTACGCCGCGTGGAAAGCAAGACTCCCGTCCAAGTGATCGCCCTGCCTTGCATCTCACTCTTGATCTTTCTCTCGTTCTCGCCCCCATGAATCTCCGCTCCCCCGCCGCTTTCCTCTCGGCCCTGCTGCTTCCCCTGCTGGCCACCGCCGCCACAGCTGACCCCGTGATCTGGAAGGTGTCCCAGCCGGACCAGATCGCCGGTCACACCACAAAAATCCACGGTAGCCCCACCGCCGCGCCCGGCGAAGGTCTCACGTTCAACGGCGCCACCGACGCCGTGTTCCTCGACACGAATCCGATCGAGGGACTCAGCGAATTCACCATCGAGATCAATTTCCGGCCCGACGCCGACGGCCCGGCCGAACAGCGCTTCTTTCACATCGAGGACAAGCACAAGTCCCGCCTGCTGTTCGAAACCCGCATTCTGCCAGGCGGTCTCTGGGCCCTGGACACCTTTCTCTACGCCAACGACGACCACAAGCTGGCCTTGCTCGACCGCACCAAGACCCATCCCTGCGGCCAGTGGACCTGGGTGTCCCTGACCTACCAAGACGGCAAGATGACCCACGCCATCAACGGCGTGCCCGAGCTCGCCGGCGAAGTCGCCTTCGCCCCAATGACCGCCGGCGTCACCTCCATCGGTGTCCGCCAGAACCTCGTCCATTGGTTCAAAGGAAACATCCGCGAGATCCGCATCCACCGGACCGCCCTCGCGCCCGCCGCGCTCCAACACGAGTAGTTCGGATCACCAGCTGATTTGAATTCGGCTCGCCTGAGCGCGGCCTGCCAGCGTTCAATATCGGCATGAGCACCAAGATTCCCGAGTCACTCAAAGCCGACCTGCCTGCGACCAAGTGGGGGAAGGTGCTCGCCGCCACACCGGTGGTCATGACTGTGATCGCCACGCTGCTGGCGGGGCTCTCCAACGGGGAGATGACCAAGGCCCAATACTCCCGCGCCCTGGCCGCCCAGCAACAATCCAAGGCCGGCGACCAGTGGGGTTTCTTCCAGGCCAAGCGTCTGCGCAGCGCCATCCAGTCGGGCACCCTTGACGTCGTGCAGATCACCGGCGGCGACCACGCCATCGACGGCGCCGCGCTGCATGCCTTCGCCGCCACTTTGCCTGATCCGGCCGCAGTTCAGGACGCGCTCACGCTGTTGCTGGCGGGGAAACTGCCCGAGTCAGCCGCCGCACCGGCCTTGGATCCCGCCGTGAAAGCCGCGCTCGACGGCATCGAACACGCCCTGCCCGATGCCGAGCTGACTCCTTTGCTCAACGCCGTGCGCCCGGAAACCGTCACCGCGGCCATCCGGGCCGCCCAGCAACACACCCGCGATTTCGATACTTTGCTCCAGCCCGTCGTCCGCGGGGGCGACCGGCTCGGTGATGCGATCGACGCGGGCGGCTCCGCTCTCGCCCCCCTCCGGCGCGACTTTGCCGAACTGCGCCTGCGCTATTCCACGATGCGCTACGATGCCGAGGCCGGGCTGAACCGCGCGGTCGCCAACCTGCTTGAGGTGCAGGTCCGCCAAAGCAACCTGACCGCGGAACGTCACCAGCGTCGCAGCCAGCGCTTCTTCTACGGCATGCTGGGCGCACAAGCCGCCGTGATCATCGCCACTTTCGCGATGGCCGCCCGGAAGCGCAACCTCCTCTGGTCGCTGGCCGCCACCGCCGGTTTGGGCGCGCTGAGCTTTGCCGCTTACGTATTCCTTTATCTCTGACCGGCCCCGCGCGCCCGGATCACTTTCCTGCTTCCGCCGGACGGACCCAAGCTCCAAGCTCGGACGATGCTCATTCGTCTAGCGGTGTTTCTCCTGGAAGCGTCCCCGCTGCTGCGGCGCCTGCTCTGGCGCTGGTGGTACGGGCGGCTGGCCAAACAACACACGGACGGCGACTGGACCTTCATGAACTACGGCTTCCTGCCGCCGGACGGATCCACCCTCGCGCTCGATCCGGCGGACGAACCCGACCGGCTGTGCATTCAACTCTATCATCGCGTCGCCTCGGCCACCGAGCTCGCCGGCAAACAGGTCCTTGAAGTCGGTTCCGGCCGCGGCGGCGGCGCGAGCTTCGTCGCCCGACATCATCGCCCCGCCCACCTCACCGGTGTGGACTTCTCCCCGCAGGCCGTCGCCCTTTGCCAAAAGCGTCACGCCGCCGTGACTAACCTCTCCTTCGCGGTCGGCGACGCCGAGAACCTGCCCTTTCCCGACGCGACCTTCGACGCCGTCATCAACGTCGAGAGCAGTCACTGCTACGGCCACATCGATCGGTTCTTCGCCGAAGCCGCCCGCGTGTTGCGGCCCGGCGGCTGGTTCCTCTACACGGATTTCCGTCCAGCCACCGAAGTACCCGCCTGGCACGCCGCCCTCGCTGCCCAGCCCGGCTGGACTCGCGTCGCCCACGAGGACACCACCTCCGCGGTCGCCGATGCGCTGCAGGCCGATGATGCGCGCAAGCGCCGCTTGATCGACGAAAACATCCACCCGCGCTTCCGGCATCTCTTCGGCGAATTCGCCGGACTCGTCGGCGGCCAGATGTACACCGGCTTCCGGGACCGCTCGATGGTGTATCATCGCTTTGCGTTCCGGAAGAAACAGCCACCAACCGATCTTCAATGAGCATAGGCAGGGGCACCACGAAATACACGGAACACACGAAAGGACCGATTGGCACAGGAGAACACTGAGGAAACAGAGGAGATTCCACCCGCGGATTTCTCTCCTGTGCGTGTTCAGTCCTCGGTGACAATCGGTGTGATCTGTGGTCCATGAGTTTTCTCCCTCCGGAATTATTTCGTGTGCTTCGTGTCTTTCGTGGTTAATCTACCTGCTTCAACCCTCCCCCATGCGCACCCCCGCCCTCCTCCTCACGACGCTGCTGCTGGCCGGCTCCGTCTCGCTCCACTCCGCCGAGCCTGCGGCCGTTACTCCGCCGCAAACCTCCAAGCTCGATCTGCCGGCCAATGTCGATGACATGCCCGGCGTCGGCCCGACCCGGCACTACCCGTCCTTCCGGCCCAACTGGAACCGCCTCCGCGCCAAGTGGGCCGGCCAGATCGAGAAAGACCAACACGCGATCGTCTTCCTCGGCGACTCCATCACGCAGGGCTGGCATGATGACTTTGACGGACTCTTCCCCGAGCTGAGGACCGCCAACCGCGGGATCAGCGGAGACACCACCCGAGGCGTACTCTATCGCCTCCCCGAGGATGTCCTCGCCCTCAATCCCTCGGCGGTGGTCTTGCTGATCGGCACCAACGATCTGGAAGAACAGGCCCAGCCCTGGACCATCGCCAGTAACTACCGCCTGCTGATCGAGACGCTGAAGAAGCACAAACCCACCATGCCCGTCATCGTGTGCGAAATCTTTCCCAGCTCGGGCACAAAAAAGCGTCCCGCCTACCTCATCCGCCGGACCAATCAGATCATTCGCGAAGCGGTGGCCGACCAGCCGCAGGTCACGGTCCTCGAGACCTGGAAACTCTTTGCCGGCCCGGACAATGACGCCAAGGCCGACGAGTTTCCCGACCTGCTTCACCCGAACAACGCCGGCTACGTCAAATGGGCCGCCGCGTTGCGGCCGCTATTCGCCACCCTTGGTTTCCTGGATCGCGACAATGACAATTTCACCATTGAGAATGACTTCGTGAGCATCTTCAACGGCCACGATCTCACCGGCTGGGGCTTCCGGCCCAGCACCGAGGAAGACATGAAGGCCGCCAAGGGTTGGCAGGCCTCCTCGCCCGACGCCGCCGCCTGGCCCATGGTGAAGGACGCGGTGAATTTCGACGGCCTGCAGGCCAGTCCCGATGGCCGGTTTGTCGCCAAGAATGGCCGCCTCATCGTCACCACGCCCGTGGGCGGACGCCGCGTGCAGAAAATCTGGACGCAACAAGAGTTCCCGAAAAACTTCGTGCTCCGCCTGCAATTCCGCGCCACGCCCAACGCCGATAGCGGCATCTACGTGCGCGGTCCGCAGCTCCAGTGCCGCGACTACGTCCTCGCCGGGCCGTACAAGTCCCTCAAAAACTACCGCCCGCAGGACTGGAACGACATCGAGATCACCGTGAAGGACGGCGTCGCCCGCTGCACCTGCAACGGCGAGGTCATCGAGGAAGCCATGAAGGTTCCTGCCACCGGGCCCATCGGCCTGGAAGGCGACAACGGCCAGATGGAATACCGCCGCATCCGCCTGATGGAGTTGCCGTAAGTCTGGCTTGGCCACCGGGCCGGACGTGAGAATTCCTCGCCCCGAACTCGCGCCCGGATGAATGCGTGGTGGACGGGCACGTCCCTGTGCCCGTCGATCATCGCCGGCAGTGGAACCTGCCGCCCCACCAAATCGACCTATTGAGGGTCGCGTGATAGACTGACGGAAGAAGGAATAACTTTCACCCCATTCCCAACACATCCCGCCCTGCCGGGCACCCTCTTTCAAGAGGGGATCTCCGGTCCAGTTAATTGAGTCCCCTCTAAGAAGAGGGGTGTCGCGAAGCGACGGGGTGTGTCAGGCCGGTACGCGAGCCCCAATAACTCCGCGTCAGCGGCCGGGCACGTCCCCGCTTTCAGCGAGGACTGGGTGACCGGCCCCGGGATTCCAATAGCGCGAGTCGGCGCGGCCCGTTGGTCATCGCCGGTCTGCCAGAAATTGAGGCGTGTGGTTCGGAGGCTGTCCGTTTTCCGATGTCCGATTCTCAGTTTTCAAGCTGCCGGCTTTTCCATGAATTTTCCGGCCACCCAGTCGGCCACGCGATTCAGCCGCAGCACGAACAACGCCCACATGATCCCCAGCGCGGCCCAGCAACCGTAACCGAGCAGCAGGTAGTTGCGGCGGATGTCGAACTTCTTCCAGCCGTAGCCATCCATGAGCTTGTTCATGTCGCCGGCCTGGTCGTCCTCGCCGTTGATCATCGTACCGAAGGGAATCTCTTCCAGCCCGTGGTAGACGTCACGCCACCGCAGCCAGATGTTCAGGAACGCCGTCGCTCCGATGAAGAAGAAGATGTAGCGGCAGGTCCCCCAGCGAAATTTGTCGGGTAGCTGCACCCAGAAAAACAGCATGAAGAGCGTGCTCAGGTAGAACTCGCCGCCCACGCCCCCGAACGCGCCCCACCAGAATTCCTGCCGGTGCTCCGGCATGCGCCACGTCATGTAGAATTGCAGGCCGGCCAGCCCCAGCGCGGCGATCATCGGCCAGACCTTGCGCTCCAACACGCCAGCCCCGAACAGCAAGCCGAACAACAGCAGCAGGCCCCAGTAAACAAAGGGTGAGTAGACCGGCTCCACCGGCGTCCACCCGAAGGGCAGCGGCAACGCCCGGAATCCGCACAACCACGCGGCCGTGGCATGGCCAAACTCATGCATCCACACGTGAAAGCCGGTCAGGAAAAACTTCAGCGGACTCAGATTGATCAGCAGGACCAGCAACAGGAGAAGCGGCGGCACAAACGTGTTCACCCGCCAATCATCGAACCGGCCCAGAATGAATCCGTCTTCGCGCGGATCGCGGGCCGGCACCACCGGCAGCGGCACGCGCGGCGGCAAGGCGGCCGATGCCGGCTTCGGCGCGTGGGCCGGCGGAAGCACGGGGCGTTTGCGTTTCGCCGACTCGGCCTGCCGCTTCTCCCGCAGGTGTTCGGCCAGGCGCTCGTAGGCCAGCCGGAGACGCTCCTTGTCCGCTTCCAAATCCGGGTTGGGTGCGTCGGCCGCCCCGCTGCGCCCTTTGATGAATCGGTAGCTTCGGCGCAAATACGCGCGCTCCAGATCCTCCAAGGCGATGTCCGGATTCACCTCCAACAGCGCATAACATTCCGCCAGCTCGGCTTCGTTCATGGAAGGGCAGGCTGTCCGGATCGCTCCCCTCCGCCAAGACCCAAGTGGCCGCCGAGCCCCCGGCGTAGCCTTGCTTCCATTTTCACGAGTGTTTGATTGCGTTCCGGATGAACACCCCGCCCCCTAGGACCAGCACCCAACGCGCGCCCGGCGGCCGCCCCGCAATCTGGCTCGGCTGCCTGCTGCTCGCGGTCGGTGCGTTCGCGGCGGTGCCTCCTGCGCCCACGCCACCGGCCAACCGGCTCATTCACGCCAGCTCACCCTACCTCCGCCAGCACGCGCATAATCCCGTGGACTGGTATCCGTGGGGCGAGGAAGCTTTTGCCCGGGCCCGGGAACTGAACCGCCCGATCTTCCTCTCCGTCGGTTACTCCACCTGTCACTGGTGCCACGTCATGGAGCAGGAATCCTTCGAGAACCCCGAGATCGCCCAACTGCTCAACGACAACTTTGTGTGCATCAAAGTGGACCGCGAGGAACGTCCCGACATCGACCGCGTTTACATGACCTTCCTCCAGGCCTCGACCGGCAGCGGCGGCTGGCCCATGTCGCTCTGGCTGACACCCCACCTGAAACCCTTTCTCGGCCGCACCTACCTTCCGCCCGAAGACCGGGCCGGCCAGGTCGGCCTCAAAAGCCTGATCCCGCACCTCGCCCGCATGTGGAAGGAGCAGGGTGAACAAATCGTAAATCAGGCGGACCAGATGCTCGCGGCCCTGCGTCCGGAAGCGTCGGCCGGTTCCGGCAGCCTGCCCATCGCGGCGTTGCGCCATCGCGCCTTGGATTTGCTCAGCCAGAATTTTGATCCGGCAAACGGCGGTTTCGAGATCGCGCCCAAATTCCCCAGCCCGACCAGTCTGAATTTTCTCCTCGATGTGGCGGCGACGGAGACCGACGCCGCCGTCCGCGCCAAAGCCCTCTCCATGGTGCAGGTTACGCTGCAACACCTGGCCGCCGGCGGTATTCGCGACCAGCTGGGCGGCGGCTTCCACCGCTACGCCGTGGACGCGCAATGGCGGATTCCGCATTTCGAGAAAATGCTCTACGACCAGGCGCAGCTCGTTTCGGTTTATCTGACAGCCGGTCAATTGAGCGGCGATGCCGGGCTGCTGGCCGTGGCCCGCGACACCCTGCGCTATGTGGAGCAGCGCATGACGGATCCCGCCGGCGGTTTCTACTCGGCCGAAGATGCCGACAGCGCCACCAGCGATGGCAGCCACCACGAAGGGGCCTTCTATCTCTGGACCGAGGGAGAAATCGCCCGCGCCCTGGAGCCGGCCGCCGCCAACCTGTTCGACTACGTGTACGGGGTCCAACCCGGCGGCAATGTCACCGGACGCGGCGCAGAGGAGTTTGCCCGCAGAAACATTTTGCGCCGCGAGCACACCCTCGCGGAGGCCGCGGCAAAGTTCAACCTGACGGAGGCCCAGGTCGCGGCCTCGCTGGCGGACTCCCGGCAAAAGCTCGCCACCCTCACCGAGCAGAGGCCCCGGCCCGCTCGTGACGACAAGATCCTGACCGCGTGGAACGGCCTGATGATTTCTGCCTTCGCCCGTGCCGGGGTCGTTTTGAATGACCCGGCGCTCACCGGCACTGCCGCCCGCGCCGCTGACTTCGTCCATGCCAACCTTTGGGATGCCAAGACGGGGCGACTGGCCCGCAGCTTCCGCGCCGGGCAGCGCACCGACCAGGCCTTTGCCGAGGATTATGCCTTCCTGATCCAGGGCTTGCTCGACCTGTATGAAGCCGACCTCAACCCCCGCTGGCTGGAGTGGGCGGCGCAACTGCAGACGAAGCAGGACGAACTTTTCTGGGATGACCAGGGCGGCGGTTACTTTGCCAACACCGCCAACGACCCGAGTGTGATCCTGCGCCTCAAGGAAGAGAACGACGGCGCCGAGCCTTCCGCCAATTCCGTGGCGACGCTCAACCTTGCCCGCCTCGCGGCGATGCTCCACCGGGATGCCTGGCAGGCCCGCGCCAAACAGACCGCCGCCGCTTTCGCTCCGACGCTGGAGCAAACCCCGCTGGCGCTGGTGCAGATGCTGGTTTCCGGCGGATGGCTCGAAGGTTCGGCCCAGCAGATCCTCATCCAGGGAGAGGCCACCGATCCGGCGACCCGTCGGCTGCTGGCGGAGGTTCGGTCCCGCTACCTGCCTCGAAAAGTGCTGCTGTTGATCGATGCCGCCAACCGACCCTTGTTGGAAAAGGAAGTACCCTTCATCGCTGAACTCCCGCCCAATCAGCGAGGCGAGGCCACCGCGTACGTCTGTCAGAATTTCACCTGCCAACTCCCCACCAGCGATCCCGCCCGTCTGGCTGCGCAATTGTCGCCAATGGCGAAGAGGTAAGACAGGAAACGGCTCTTGGCCTCGTGAAATTCCCCTGGAGGGCCGGTCTCCCGACCGGCCGGGGCTCCGTTTGCGTGGATTCAGAGATGCAAATCCACGCCGGGATCTCAGGTAGGGCGGCGAGTCCCTTCGCTGCCGGGAAGATTTCCGGCGCGGTGCGGAGTCCGCGTCCTACCCACGCCGCCACCAAGCACTTCACCCCAGCCACACGGCAACCCGCCACAATCAGGTAGTGTCCCCAGCCGGCTGACTTTCGGATAGCGTCACCCCATGAAAGCTCTGACGCCTGTTTGCTCCCTTCTCCGCCACGGTCTGCTAGTCATGTGCCTGGCGGTCCTCGCCCACGCCGCGCCGCCCGCCGGAATCCAGCCGATGCCCTTCGCGCCCAAGAGTGGCCAAGCGACGAAGATGACCTTCACCGCCATTCCGGCGGCCGAGTCCGGTTTGACCAACGAAAACCCCTACGACGATCCCGCGATGTGGGGCCGCCTCTACACCGAGTTCCAGGGTGGTGCCATCGGCTCGGGCATCGCCACCGGCGATATCGACGGGGACGGCCTGGTCGACATCTACGTCGCCAACAAGAACCGGCCCAACAAACTCTACAAACAGGTGGCGCCGTTCAAATTCGTCGACATCACCGCCGAGGCCGGCGTCGACGGCGGCGAGGGCTGGCACACGGGCGTGACCATGGCCGACGTCAACAATGACGGCTTCCTCGACATCTACGTCTGCCGCTTCAACCAGCCCAATCTGCTTTATCTCAATGACGGCCACGGCCACTTCCGTGAGGCGGGCAAGCAGGCGGGCATCGACCTGGTTTCGGGCAGTGTGGTCGGCGCCTTTGCCGACTACGATCGCGACGGCCACCTCGACCTCTTCGTGCTGACCAACGTGCTGGACGCCGTGCGCGCACCCGACGGGGAACCCGACCGCCTGTACCACAACCGCGGCGACGGAACCTTCGAGGAGGTCACAGCCATCTCCGGCCTCGGCCTCGAGCAGGGCCGCGGTCACGGCGTGATCTGGTTCGACTACAACGACGACGGCTGGCCCGACCTCTACGTCACCAACGACTTCACGCCCAGCGACCACTTCTACCGCAACAACGGCAACGGCACCTTCACCGACGTGCTCGCCACCGCCGTGCCCCACACCACCTGGTTTTCCATGGGCGCCGACGCCGCCGACATCAACAATGACGGCCGCACCGACCTGATGGTCGCCGAAATGGCCGGCACCACGCACTACAAGTCCAAGGTTTCCATGGGCGACATGGGCGGACTGGTCGACCGCATGGACACGCTCGTCACGCCGCAGTACATGAAGAACGCCGTCTTCGTTAACTCCGGCACGGACCGCTTCTATGAGGTCGCCAAGATGACCGGCCTCGGCAGCACCGACTGGAGCTGGTCGACCCGTTTCGAGGACCTCGACAACGACGGCCGCGTCGACCTGCACGTCACCAACGGCATGGTGCGCACCTTCATCAATTCCGACCTCCTCAACCAGGCCAAGCTGCTGCAATCCCCGACCGAGATCGCCGCGCTCATGCGGCGCAGCCCCGTCCAGCACGAGGTCAACCTGACGCTGCGCAACGACGGCGACCTCCACTTCACCAAGGTCCAGCAGGCCTGGGGCCTCGATCACGACGGCGTGAGCTTCGGTTCCTCGTTTGCGGATTTCGACAACGACGGCGACCTCGACCTCGTCTACGTCAACTACGAGGGCTCGGTCAGCCTCTACCGCAACGACTGCCCCGCCGGCCACAGCCTGGAAATCGCGCTGCACGGCACGCAAAGCAACACCTACGGCGTGGGCGCCACCGTGCTGGTGCAGAACCGGGACGGACAGCAGGTGCGCCAGCTGACCGTCGCGCGCGGCTCCATGTCGTCCTCGCAGCCCATCATGCACTTCGGTCTCGGCGATCAGGCCGGCGTTGACTCCCTCGAGATCCGCTGGCCGAGCGGCGTCGTGCAGAAATTCGGCGCACTGCCGGCCGATGCCCGTTACGTCGTGACCGAACCCGCCGACCCGGCCCGTCGTCCGACGGCCGTGGCCAGCCGGCCGGTGGACAAGGGCCTGTTCATGGATCACAGCACGGTGAGCGGGCTTGATTTCAAGAACGAGGAGCGCCCGTTCAACGACATGAAGCGGCAGTCGCTTCTGCCCCATCGCATTAACACCCTCGGCGGCGGACTTGCCTGGGGTGATGTCAACGGCGACCACCTGCCGGATCTCTTCTTCGCCGGCGCCGCCGGCCACGGCAGCGCCCTCTATCTCGCGGACGGCCGCGGGGGCTTCACCCTCGCGACCGGCCAACAGCCCTGGGCCGCGCATCCCGAAACCGAAGGCATGGCCCCGCTCCTCCTCGACGTTGACCGGGACGGCGACCTTGATCTGCTCGTGACCGCCGGCAGCACCGAGGCCGAGCCCGGCAGCGATGACTACCGCAGCCGCCTGTACCTGAACGATGGTCGCGGGGTCTTCACCGAGGCGCCCGCCGGCCGGCTGCCCAATCCCCCGGTCAGCTCGGCACCCGCCGTGGCCGGTGATTTCAATCATGACGGTTTCCTCGATGTCTTCATCGGCGGCCGGGTGATGCCGGGCGAATACCCGTCGACCCCGACGTCGCGCCTCCTGGAAAACCGCCAGGGCACGCTCGTCGACGTGACCGACACCCTATGCCCGGCGCTGCGCGAGATCGGCATGGTGACGGCCGCGCTCTGGACGGATGTCGATGGCGACGGCTGGAGCGACCTGCTGGTGATCGGCGAGTGGATGTCGCCTCGCCTGTTCCACAACAACCAGGGCAAGGCCTTCACGGAAATCACCGCCGAGTCCGGACTCGCCGCCCACACCGGTTGGTGGAATTCGCTGGTGGCGGCCGATGTGAACAACGACGGCGCCATGGACTACATCGCGGGCAACGTCGGCCTGAATACCAAGTACCACGCCAACGCCTCGCATCCCGTCGGCATCTACTACGCCGACTTTGAAGGCTCCGGCAAAAAGGAGATCGTCGAGGCCGAGTGGGAGGGCGACCGCCTCTTCCCGGTGCGCGGCCGCAGCTGCAGCTCGCGCGCAATGCCCAGCCTGAAGAAGAAATTCCCCACCTTCCACGACTGGGGCGCGGCCCTGCTGCCCGAGATCTACCCGGAGGAAAAACTGGCGACCGCCCAAAAGGTGACCGCCACGGAACTCGCCTCCGGCGTTTTCCTCAATGACGGCAAGGGGCACTTCACGTTACGCGCGCTGCCGCGCCTCGCTCAGACCGCCCCGATCTTCGGACTCGTCGCCGGGGACTTCAACGGAGACGGCAACGTCGACCTGGTCGCGGCGCAGAACTTCTACGGCCCGCAGGTCGAGACCGGGCGCTACGACGGCGGCCTCAGCCTCCTGCTGCTCGGCGACGGCCAGGGTGGCTTCCGCCCGGCTGCTCCGTCCGAAAGCGGCATTGCGGTGAGCGGGGAAGGCCGCGGCCTGACGACCGCCGACCTTAACAACGACGGCTGGCCCGACCTGGCCATGACCCGTACCAACGAACCCGTGCTCGTGCTGGTCAACCGCGGCGTGCCGGGTGTCCGGTCGTTCTCCGTCGCCCTGAGCGGGCCGGCCGGCAACGCCGATGCGATCGGCTCCCAAATCACGTTGCGCTTCGCGGATGGTCGCACCCGGACCGCCGAGCTGTTTGCCGGCTCGGGCTATCTCAGCCAATCGCAGCCCGTGGCGTTTTTCACCTATCGCGAGGGCGCCGCGCCCACCGCCATCGACGTGCGCTGGCCCGACGGTACAAAATCCCACCATCCCTTCAAAGCCGGCAGCACCCGTCTGATCCTGCAGAAAGGCCCCTGATCGCACCCACCGACCGGACCAGCCGCGTGGCCGGCTGATCCGGTCGTCCAGTGTTAGCGCAGCCGCCCGGGTTGCACTGTGACGCGACCTGCGTAACGGTTCGCACCTCAACCCCATGAAACTGCGCTACCCTTTCAGTCTCGCCGCGTCGCTGTCGTTTTTTGTCGCCCTCACGCTGGCTCCTTTGCTCCCGGCCCAGCCCTCCGGCGGCCCGTACGGTCCGCTGCCGCAGACCTATGAAGTGCCCAAGGACGCAGCCCACGTCTATTATGTGGCTCCGGATGGAAAGGCTGACGCCCCCGGCACCAGTCTTGACGCGCCGACCACCTTGGAAGCCGTCATTCCCCGGGTGGTGACCGGCGATGCCATCATCATGCGCGGGGGCACCTATCGCACCGGCGGCCTCATGCTGAACCAAGGCGTCACCCTTCAGCCGTACCGCGACGAGATTCCGGTGATCAAAGGCTCCAGGATCGCCGACCAGTGGGAGGCACTCCGGGACGGTGTCTGGCGGACCAAGTGGACCACCCTCTTCCCGCAAAAACCCGCCGATTGGTGGCGCCGCAACCGCGAGGGCATGCGCACGCCGCTCCACAAATTCAACAACGACATGGTCTTTGTCGATGGACGGCCCCTGAACTCCGAGTTTTGGGAAGGCGCCCTGGATGAAAACTCCTACGCCATCGACTACGAGAATGGTTACGTCTTCATCAAGACCAACCCCACCGGGCGTACCATTGAAATCACCGCCTACGACGGCGCGATCACCCGCACCACCCGCGATGTGCACGGCCGCAAATCCGACCGGCGCGGTTTCGTGCTCCGCGGCCTGACCTTCACGCAATACGCCTACCGCGCCCTGGAGGTCGAGGGCACCGAGCCCGACAAACTCGCCGACCCCGCCACCTTCGGCAAGGAAGTCGTGGGCACCACCCTCGAAAACGTCACCATCACGCACTGCTCCCGGGTCGCGGGCTATTTCCGCGGCGACCATTTCACCCTGCGCCACTGCCTGATCAGCGACACCAGCACCGAGGGCATCTACATCATCGATTCGGCGGACTGCCTGCTCGAGAAAAACATCTTCGCGCGCAACAACGTCGAGAAGATCACCGGATACTACCCGTCGGCCGTGAAGATCTTCAACCAGTCCTACCGCGTCGTCTGCCGCGACAACCTCGTCATCGACAACCCCGACTCCAACGGCATCTGGTACGACGTCGGCAACGTGGACGGCGTCTTCGTGAACAACTGGATTGAAAACTGCCTCGACGGTTTCTTCTTCGAGATCTCCAAGAACGCCATCGTCGCCGGCAACGTCTTCGTGAACTGCGACAACGGCGTGCGCAGCCTGAATTCCTCCAACGTGCGCGTCTATCAGAACACGTTCATCAACGCGCCGGCCCGGTTCGAACGGAACACCCGCAGTGCCGTCGGCGACCATTTCGGCTGGCATCCCTCCACCGGTCCGGAGGTCGACGAGCGCGAGGGTCACGTCTTTTCGGGCAACCTCCTGCTGGCCGACGCCGGGTTCAACAAGGCACTCTTCCGCGCCGAACAGGTTCCCGAGCTGAAAGCCAGGCTCACCAAGCCGGCTCTCGCCGCCATGGACCACAATGTCTATGTCCGCCCCGCCGCCTCCACCGGTCCCGCCCTGATCGCCTGGAGTCCGGCAATCGGCGACAGCAACCAGTACCAACTGGCTTCACCGGCGGAGCTGCACGCCAAGCTGCCCGCTTTCGAAGCCCATAGCCAGTGGCTCGCCGCTGCTCCCGAGGCCGTCCTCCAAAATCCGGTCCTCAAGCGCTACGCGCCGACCCTCGGCTTGTCCGTCAAGTCGCCGCTCCCCGCCGAGATCGCCGCGTTGCTGGCCTGGCCGCAGCAGGATGGTTACACGCCGGGGGCCTACCAGACCAAGTAGGCTCCGCGCTCCCGGGACGCTCCCGGCGCGCGGCATCCGCCTGACCGGAGATCAGAGCAACCGGCCGGTCGACACCGGCGGATCGAGCCGCACTGGGTGCTTGCTTCCTGCACCGCGGTCCTCCGAAGATGTTGCTGATGAGATTGTCGCCCCGTCCAAGCCGCCTGACCGGCCGCCCGCGTTCCCTGCGTGCGACCGACGGGTTCAGCTTGGTGGAACTGATGATCGCCGTACTCATCATCAGCCTGCTGTTTTTCATGGCGGTGCCCACCTACCAGCGGATCCAACGGAAGGCCCGGGCCACCACGGTGGTGAATGACTTCCGGGTCTTCGGAGCGGCTTTCCAGGCCTACGCCCATGAAAAGGGCTCTTGGCCGCCGGAGGCGGGTGCCGGAGTCGTGCCGACCGGCATGTCCCAGCAAGATTTCGCCTTTGATGTCTGGACCAAGGCGACCCCCATGGGAGGCAAGTTTGACTGGGAAAACAACCAGGCCCATCCCGGCGGCACCAGCGCCGGTGGCAAGTGGCGGGCGGCGCTTGCCATTACGGGCACGTTCGATGCCCCCCTTATCCTCGACGCCGACCTCATGGAGGAAATCGACGAAGCCTTGGATGACGGCAACCTCGACACCGGCAACTTTCGCCGCGGTTTCGGCGACTGCCCGATCTTCATTCTCGAACCCTGATGGCCGCGATCACCTACAGTGTCACCCTGCACCATCTCGCCTCCGGCGCGACGAAGGCGGGCTTGGCCTACGCGGATGAGCAGCTCTCCGGGGTGAACGCGGACCAGCTTCGCACCTTGCTGGACGCCCTGCAGGGCGTTGCCAGCCGGCTCACGATCTACGAACCCTCCAGCCCCGAGATCCGCATCAAGACCGATCGCGAGGTGTTCGTGGTTCGCACCCGTTATCGCCAGCTTTGTCTGGTCGGCAGTGAAACCGCCCTCCGCGGAGAGGAACACTCCATCGCGTACATCCTCGCGGCCATCACCGGTCAGGCCACCCCGGTCGCCAGCCCGGCAGTCAACCCACGGCTGTTCGAGCGTCCGCCCACCTCGATCCCGCTGCGGATGCCCGCGCGGAGCGGCGGCGGCGGCTTCCCTGAATGGTTGAAGATCGCCCTGATGGCGGTGGTCAGCCTGAGCCTGCTCGCCGGTGGCGTCTGGATGCTGTTCCGTCCGGCCCGCACCTTCGCGCCGAAATACACCCTGATGCCCGCCGCCGAAGCGGCCGTTCTCCTGACGAAGGCCGCCGGCCAATACGAAACCGGGACCGCCAGCGGTGACCGCCGCATCATCGTCGGTAATGACGGCACCCTCCGCATTGCGAAGTACGGGGCCGACAAGAGCATCGAGGAGGAAATCATCCGCACTTCCCGCGGCGCCACGCAGAACGGCAAGCCCGCGCTCGTGACGACCGATCCCTATGTCATGGTCATCCAGGACGCCGACTCGATCACGCTTTACGGCCTGACCTTCAAACGGGTGCTGCAATAGACGGCCACGCCAGTCTGCCGGCTGTCCGGGTTTGACTGGTGCTACGATCGGGGATCCGCCAAGCGGTTTTGAGCGCTTGATCCTTGTTCCCTGATCCTTGTTACTTCGCCCCGATGTCTCACCTCATCCTCATCATGGGTGTTGCCGGATCCGGCAAAAGCACCATCGGCCGGCAGCTCGCCAACGAAATGGGCTGGCCCTACCACGAGGCCGACGATTTTCACAGCGACGCCAACAAGGCGAAGATGGCACAGGGCATCCCGCTCGATGACCATGATCGCGCCCCTTGGCTGGCCTCCATTCGGACCGCCATGGAGTCCAGTATCGCGGCCGGCCAAAGCGCCGTCTTCACCTGCTCCGCCCTGAAAGAAAAATACCGCCAGATCCTCTGCGACGGACTGCCCCAGACCCGCCTCGTTTATCTCAGCGGCAGCCGCGATCTTCTCCTCGCCCGCCTCCAGGGACGCAGCGGCCACTACATGAAGCCCGAAATGCTCGCAAGCCAGCTGGCCGCGCTCGAGCCACCTGCCGGAGCACTCAAGCTGGATATCGGCGAGCCCCCGGAAAAACTGGTGGCGCAGATCCGCCGCGAGTTTGGCCTGTAGGGGAAAGGAAAGCGCACGTCGCCAAGCAACGCCCGAATCAGGGTGTAGGGGTGCCGCTTGACGGCACCCAGCCTTGGCGTGACGGGGCCCAATCCGGGTCACAAGCGCCAGCCCTACATCCTACCGAATGGGGCCGGCTTGGGGCCGGTGGCCGCCCGCGCCCGACCCGCATTGTCAGCCACACCGCGCTTGCGCCGGAATTGTCCGGCTGCACCCTGTTGTTCGCGTGACCTCCCACCGTTCCCCGCCCCGAGCCGCCGCCGGCTTCACCATCATCGAAGTGATGATGGCCTCGGTGATCTTGGTCGTGGGCTTCATGGGAATGATCCAGGCCGTCACGATCGGTTCTGAAATGATGGCGACCGCCCGCCGCCAGACCCTCGCCGCCCAGATCCTTGAACACGAAATTGGCAAGCTGCGGCTGACCGACTGGACCACGATCTCCTCCCTGCCGACGACCAGTGCGACCATCACCATCGACAGCCAGTTTGACCAAGCGATCGCGGCCTGTGGTCTGATCAAGGCGACTAACATTACCCTGACCCGGACCACGACCAACATTGATATCGAAACGCCTCCCGATGGAATCACGGATCTGAAGGAAGTCACCTTCACCCTGACCTGGACCAAGGGCGGCACCAGCAACGCCGCCCCGGCGGCGACAGGTAGCTGGCTGGACAACCTGGCGTTCTACAACCCCTCCAGCATCGCCCGCACCTACACGCGCAAGAGCACCGCCCTGTTCGGCAAGTACGGCCTGAACCTCAGCACCCAGCGCTCGTGAAGGGCGGCGTAACCACCAATGGCCCCAAAGCCCTCCCCAATCCCAGCTGTCTCTTCCGCGATGTTTCTCACGAATCCACTCTCTCCCAATTCGCTCGGAATGAGTGGCTCAACCGTGCCGATGAGTGGTTAACCCGCCCGTGACATCCCGTGTTTCCAAGTCCGTCCGCGCGTTTACTCTCGTCGAGCTCCTCGTCGGCGCCACGCTTTCGGCAGCCGTGATGGCGGCCGTCCTGTCGAGCTACATCTATCTCGGCCGCAGCCTCGCCCGGCTCTCGAACCAACAGACGCTGGAAACCGAGGCGCGCCGCACCCTGGGCTACTTTGCCCAGGATGTGCAATCCGCCAGCGGGCTTACCGACACTGCCAACCTGAGTGATTCACGCGTGTCGCTGCTTGTGCCGACCGCGACTGGCAACAACACCGTCACGTACTACTACAACGCGACCTCGGCCGCGGTCCCCGTCACGATCAACGGCTCCAGCGTAAGCATGGCCGCCACTTCCCTGACCCGCAGCGTGTACGACGGCACGTCGGTCACGTCCCAGACCTTGCTGCGCAACATCACGGACAACGACGCCACGACCCCCAAGGATCTGGCGATACGTTTCTACGATTCCTCGGGCAACGAATACACCGGCTACACCAACTACCTCTCCGGCATCAAACAGATCTCCCTCCAGTTCAGCACCCAGATCGGCAGCAGCGCCAACGGCACCCGGACCCTCGTCTATCAGGTCGCCTCGAACCGCCTGATTTTGCGCAACCGGGGTTATCTGCCATGAGTCCTTCCGACCAAGACCTGCTGGCGCAGAGCGAAGCACCGATCACGGCGCCTGCGCCGCGCGCCTTTTACACCGGGCTAGCAACGACCACGCAGTTCACGCTTCGCGGTTATCGCGTCTCTCGTGTAGGGTCAGCCTTGCACGGGGCTCCGTTCGCTCGGCTTTCTCCTGCTCCATCCCTATTCGTATAATTTCGTGTTCATTCGCGGTACAACAAAGTCTGTTTCCTCCCGGGGCACGGTGAGCCTGGTGGCACTGTGTTTTGTCACGGTGCTGGCCATCTCGCTGGCGAGCTACATCGCCGTGTGCTCGCGGTCGATGCAGCTCAGCAACCGCGCCTTCCAGGGCAATCTGAGCCAGCAACTCGCCGAGGCTGGCATCGAGGAAGCCTTGCGGGCCTTCAGCAAGAACGACTGGAGCAACTGGTCGAGCAACGGCTACGCCGCCACCTGGACGCTCGACACGGCCAACCGCCGCGCCACCGGCACGTTGTCCTTCCCCGCCGGCAAATTCGGCCAGGGCGCCACGGCGACGGTGAAACTCCGCGTCGACAACTACGACGCCGCGACCCTGGGCGCCACCTGGAGCAACACGAAGGATTACCAGATCGGAGATCTGGTCGGCTACAACGGCGTCTGGTACAGCTGCGTCAAGAGCAACAAGAACCAAGCGCCCTCAGCCACCTCCTGGGCCAATTGGGTGCCCGCGCAGATCCCCTGGCGGTGGGACCGGATCAAAAACTACGTGAGCGAGGACATGGTGAATCACAACGGCACCTGGTACCGCTGCACCTCAGCGAACAACAACTCGCCTCCTCCGAATCCCAACTGGATCACCGTCCCCTCTGTTTCGTTTTCGCCCAGTTTCGACTCCAGCACGGAAGCCATCCTGAACTGGTATGGTACCTGGTATCGCCGTGCCTCGGGCAGTTGGGATGCCTCACCGACCATCGCCTGGCGGTATCAACCGGCGAAGACCTACTCCTTCAACGATCTCGTCTGCTACAACAGCATTTGGTATCGCTACATCAACGGGACTCCCTCCCAGAACAATACCCCGAACTCCTCGCCCACTTATTGGGAGGATGCCCTGAGCGGCAGCACCTACGGCTGGCTGTCCGGCGTCAATTACAACGTGGGTGATTCCGTCTTCTATGGCAGCACCAGCCAGTGGTACCGCTGCTTGAAGGCCCACCAGAGCAGCGGCTCAATAACCCCGGCGAACTCGGTTTACTGGAGCAACGCCCCCCTGCTTTCCAACGACTGGGACCGCGGCAAACAATACACCCAGAACGACACCGTCCGCTACAACGGCGTCTGGTATCTGAGCCTGCAAAATACCAACGTCGGGCAAAACCCCGCGACCGCCGCCTCCTGGTGGATCGGCGCCACCACCTCCAGCAGCAGCTACACCTGGAACCCGACCACGAATTACTCGACCGGCAGCTACCGCTGCTACGGCGGCGTCTGGTACCTGTGCACCGCCAGCAACACCGGCGTGTCGCCCAATGACACCGGCTATTGGAAGACCCTCGGCGCCCCGGTCGTTTACGCCGAGGCCTCGGTCGCCATCGCCAACAATCCGGACCAGCAGACGCAATTGCGCGCTCCGATCGCGCCCGCTCCTCTCTTTCCCAACGCCATCGCCGCCACCACCTCCCTCAATGCCAACAGCGGTGGGACGATCGACAGCTACGACTCCACGCTGGGCGCCCCCTCGCCCTCGCAGTACTCCAGCCAGGTCGGCACGAGCACCAACTACTCGGCGGTGGTCGCCGCCGGCAGCACCACCGGCACCGCCATCACCCTGACCAGCCCGACGATCTCGGGCTATCTCGCCGCACCTTCTTCATTGTCCGCCCCCTACGCGCCACTCATGGCCTTGGGCACCTCCACCATCGTCAAAGGTTCGGCCCCCACGCCCTCACCCAAGGTGAACGTGACCCGGGTGAGCCGCAGCCCGTCCATCCCGCAATATGATACGCTCCCCGTGGGTGGCTTGGCGTCGAAATGGAGCAGCGTGCCCAAGGGTACGATGCTGGGACTGGGCACCACCATTAACATCGGCACGCCCGGGTCCTCCGTTCCCGCCCGCTACTACCACAACGGCAATCTCACCATCGGAAACAGCACGGTGACGACCCTCAACATCAACGGTCCGGTCATTCTCTACATCAACGGCAATCTCAGCATCACCGCCAGCGGTTCGGTCGGCCAGGTGAACCTCAATCCTTCCGGTTCGGCCGAAATCCACGTGGCCGGTGCTTTCCAGGCCGACGCGCCCGGCAACGGCATCGTCAGCACCACCTACGACCCAAAAACCTTGATCATCATCTGCGACACGACCGCCTCGACCAATCATTTCTACAGCGAGGGCATCAACCCGCTCTATGGGGTGATTTATGCCCCCTACAGCGCCCTGCCGTCCGGTTATTTCAACGACAACAACAACGCCAACATCTACGGCGCGGTCTCCGCCAGAAAGGTCACTTACAGCGGCGCCAATATGAATGTGCACTACGACACTTCTCTCCGGTATGCCACTTTTGGAGGGGTGGACCAGCCCTACGCCGCCACCGAGTGGCGCCAGCTGCCGGTTGCCGAGAAGGCGACGATGCCCTGAGGGCGCCCTTCCCCAACCACCCCCGGGAGGTGTTTCCAGCCGGGGCGGATCACCGGTTTTTCATATTTCCCGGCCAGTCCCGCTCTTGGATACCTTGACGCCACAGGAACTTGCCCAATAGTCACTCTCCGTTCCTCACGTGCTATTCAACAACCGCAACTCCCGGCGCAGCCTGCTGATCGAGGTTAATCCCTACCAGATCCTGGCCGCGGGCATTGACCGACTGGAAAACGGTCCGGCCACCATCGACTGTGCGGCCGAGTTCGACAGCGGCGACGAGGAAGGTTTGCGCTCCTGGCTGGCGGCCAATTTCGAAAAGCAAACTTCCTGGGTGCCCGCGATCGCGAGCTTCGTTCCGCCCGAGGGATTGCTGCAGCGCGAAAGCATCGTCCCCCGGCGCCTGGCCGACCCGGCCTACCTCGCCGATCTCGTGCGCGAGCAGTATAAGATCGAGAATCCCTCGGCGTGGAAGCTCATGACCCTCAGCCCTCTCGAGGGTGAGCAGGTGACACCCGACGGTACGCAGCGCCCTGTCCTGGTCTGCGGCGTTTCGCACACCAACGTTCAGCTCACCCAACAGCGCCTGCTCGACCAGCGCCTGCTCCCCTACCGGCTGGAGATGGGCATATTGCCGCTGCTCGGCGAGGTTTCCAACCACCAGAAAAGGCTCAACGAGAAACGCGCCGTCGTCGTCGTCGTCATCGAGCAGGAACACACCGTCGCCTACATCATTGGCAAGGAAGGCGTGCACACCCCCGCTCCCGTGCGCCACGGTTTCACCTCGATCGTGCAGGCCGCCCGCCGGGAGTTCAATCTTACCGAGGCCGACGAGGTCCGCGAGCGTCTGCATCTCGCCGACGACGAACTCTTGCTCCGCGCCTCCAAGTTCGTCCGGGCCATCGGCCGCGATCTCAAGCCGCTGGTCGATTCCTACGAGATGACCACCGGCCAGCCGGTCGGCGAAATCTACTGTGCGTACCTGCCACCGGCTCTCAGCTGGATCGCCGAGCCTCTGGCGCAGGTGGTCGGCCGGTCTCCCTTCACGTTCGACTGCCCGGCCTGGCAATCTACCGTCAACATCACCATCGGCGATCACGTCGCCCCCCTCGGCCAGCATTGGTTGGGCGCGCTCAGCCTGATCGCCGCACCTTCGGGCGCCCTCCCCGAACGCCCGGCCAAGGAAGACGCGGTTTACCAGGGCCCCTGGCGTCTCGACTGCCGCATTTCCACCGCCCTGCCCAGCGGCAACCTCATCCGCCGGCGTTTCATCACCAATGCGATCGCCGCCACCCTGGCCGCCGCCGCCCTGATGGTCACCCTCTGGCTGGTCTATGTCGGTCGCACGCTCGAGGCCGAGACCGCAGGCTGGCAACAGCGGATCACCGACAACAAACCGAAGGCGGACGCCATGGAGGCGGACAACCGCAAGCTCGCGACCAGTGCCGCCCGGATCGACACGGCGTACGCCCTCATGGCCTCGCCCTACCGCCTCACCGAACTCCTGATGGCGATCGGTCGCAACCGTCCGGCCAGCATGCAGGTAGTCAGCATCGATTCACTCGACTCCGGCCTCGTGCTGCGGGGCATCCTGCACGAGCCCTCCGACCGCGCCAAGACCACCCTCGACCAGTGCCGCCAGGAACTGCTGGCCGATGCTCAGATCAAGAACCGTTTTGCCAGCATCAGCCTCACCGCCATGAACCGCAAGGACCCGGGCGACATGTTTGAATTCGAGCTAACCTTCAAGCTCAAGGGGGCGAAACCATGAACACGTACCTCCTCCAATTGCGCCTGTTCGCCCGGAACTACCCCGTCGCCTTCACCAGCCTCGTGCTCCTGCTCGTGCTCGGCGGTGCCGACTGGTATCTCTGGAAACGGTGGGTCGAACTCAACGTGAACAACGAACGCATTCACGCGCAGGGTGAAGCCATGCTGCTCTCCCTCAGCAGCCACCCCCGCATCGATGCCCAGCTGAAGGACGCCAACCACGCGCTCACTTACATTGACCAGCACCTTGCCCTCGAGACGGATCTCGCCGGCAACCTCGACTATTTCTACCAGATCGAGAAGGACACCCACACCAAGTTGGCCAGTCTCTCCCAGCTCAGCTCGCAACCGGGGACGGACAAGGAATCCTACCAGGCCATTCCCTTTTCGCTGCGCATCTCAGGTTCCTACGCCCAGATCCTGGCGTATCTCCACGCGCTGGAGACCGGCCCCCGTCTGGTCCGGCTGAAAAACTACCGTCTCTCGCAGGGCGGCATCAGCGAGGGCGTCTCGCTTGACCTCACCGTCGACATGCTCGGCCGCTCATGAAGAATCTCGCCACCGTTTTTCTGCTCTCTCTCGCCGCCACCACCGTGCTCACGGCCGAGGCACCCGTGGATCGCTTCGCCGGACTCAAGCCCAAGATCGAGGAGCTGCTGAACCAGCGCCTCAATCCGGTCCCGCTCCCCGCCAAGCCCGCCAATCCGTTCCAATTCTTTCAGCCTGGAATTGAACGGCTGACCCCCTCCGATCCGCTCCCGGTCGTGCCCCTGCCGACGCAGACCGTGCAGATGGACGATAACCAGATCCTCGCCTACAGCGTCGCCCGCCTGCGCATCTCGGGCCAGGTCCTTCGCAACGGCGTCACCATGCTTTTGATCAACTCCGCGACCTATCGCGAAGGCGACTTGGTCCCGGTGAGAACCACCAACGACACCGTCTACTACGTGCGCATCGTACAGATCCGGGACAATGAGGTTGTCCTGGGCTACAACGAGGCGCTGGTGAACGTGCGCCTGCCTTGAGCGGACGTCCCCAACCCACGCACCTCCCGGACACGCGCCGCCAGCGGCTCCTTCCGGCATGATGCCTGCGGAAATCCCGTCCGACGAGGCGCCCTGGAAGGCCGGGCTGCACAGCATCCGCTCGCTCCTGTTTCCCGGACTTGTGCTCCAGGCGGTCGCACTGGCTCTGGTGCTCGCGTATTATTTCGTGCCGGCGACCGCCGACTTCTTCGGCCGGCTGGCCGCCTGGCAATCGGCGGGCGGCTTGGTCTTCACCGCCGCCACGACCGCGTTGTGCGGCGGATTGCTGCCCTTTCTTTTTCTCCGCCTGCACTCTGACACCCGGCACAGCCATCCCTGGCCGCACCTGATCTTCTTCATGTTGTTCTGGGCCTGGAAGGGATCCGAAGTCGATCTCTGGTATCGCGGCCTCTCCTGGCTCTACGGCGACGGTCATGACACCTTCACGATCGCGCGCAAGGTGCTCAGCGACCAGTTCGGCTTCAACCCCTTCTACGCGGCCCCGGTTGGCAACCTCTGCTTTGCCTGGAAGGACGCCGGGTTCCGCTGGCAACCCGTCGCCGCCGATCTCCGCGCCGGCCGCTGGTATGCCCGTCGCGTGCTGCCCGTGCTGATGGCCGTCTGGTTCCTGTGGATCCCCGTCGTCTGCTGCGTCTATGCCCTGCCCCTCCCGCTACAGATGCCCCTCTTCAACGTCGTGCTCTGCTTCTGGTCCATGCTCTTCGCCCACATCCTGAGCCGCCAAACGGTGGGACGCTGAACGAATCAACGGCCCAGGGAAAGGTGTGTCGGCAAGCTCGCCCCCCGTTTGTCATCCTGAACGCAGTGAAGGATCCATCAGGACGACCGTTACCACGTAGCCCTGAAAGATCATGAACCTGGGTCCGGCCGGGCGGATCGCCCCTCACTCCTGCAGCAGCTTTCTCACCATGGCTTCCAGCGCCGCGCCGCGCGCGTTCGTCGAGACGACCATGCCGGCCTTGTTCAACAGGAACATGGCCGGGATGCCGCGAATGCCATACTTCTTGCCAAAGGGATTCTGCCAATACGTGCCGTCGTAGAATTGCGGCCAGGGCATGCTATGCTCGCGGGTGAAAGCCAGCATCTGCTCCGCGGTCTTCTGGCGCTTGGCCGGCTTTGCCGCATCCGGCGCCTGCTCGAAGGAAATGCCCACTATCTCAAAACCCCGATCATGGTAACGCTGGTAAGCTGCCACCACGTTGGGGATTTCCTCCAGACACGGCGGACACCAGGTTGCCCAGAAATCGATCAGCACCACCTTGCCCCGCAACGAAGCCAGATCGACCTCCCGGCCGTCCGCCGCGGTGAACTTCAGATCGAGCGGCTCCCGGATGAGTTCCGCCAGCCGCAGCTTCTGCGCCGCCAGTTCCTTCACCTTTTCGTTCGGGTGGGAGGCAAACGCCGCCCATTCGGACTTGGCCGTGGCCAGATCGGCGGTTTCCACATAATAGAAATAGTTCGAGACCATCGCCGCGGCCTCCGTATCCTGGGGATATTTTTCGAGGAAGGCCGACAGCTTTGCTTTCAACGCCGGCACATCGAACCGCTGGTGGTCGGCGGCTTCGAACGCCGCGTTCATCGCCGTCTCCAGCTCCGCCCGCTCCTGCATCTGGAGCTTGGCCGCCGGCGATTCTTCCGCCGCCTTGATCTCGGCCAGCATTTTCTCGGCGTTCTTGTTGCTCGGGTCGAGCGCGAGGGACTTTTCGTAGTTCTGGCGGGCCTCGGCGAGCTGTCCGTTCTTCAGCAGCACCTCGCCATAGCTGTCGTACACGTTGCCCGACTTCGGAAACAAAGCCACATTCCAGCCCAGCACCGCCAGCGCTTCGGGCAGTTTGTTCTTGGTGAGGTAGCGGTAGCCGAGGCCGTTCATCTGGGATTCACTCAGGAACAGTTCGCCGAGCTTGCCCGCCTGATAGTCCGCAAAGCGCGTCTGCGCCGCCGCCAGCCCGGCCGTGTCGATGGCATCCTGGAGCAGATCCGCCAGCGCCCCGTTCTTCAGCGCCAGCAGCTCGACCTCGAAACGCAGCGTGGAGTTCGCCGGAATGTTTCCCCGTGGCTTGTCGCCGTATGCCAGCCCCGGCGGGACAATCAGCGTCGCCTGATCCCCGACATGCAACCGCGCGAACGCCTCATCCCACCCCGCAATCACCTGCTTGCGCCCCAGCGTGAAGGCAAACGGTTGGTTGTCGGTCCGCGAGCTGTCGAACACCGTGCCATCCATGAAACTTCCCGTATAATGCGCGATCACCACCTGGCCCGGCTGCGCCAAGGCGCCGGTTCCGTGGACGGTGATGGCGTACTGCAACCCGGAAGCCGTGGTGACCAGGCCCGCCGGCAACGGCTGATCAGCCCGGACAAAAGGCGCCACCAGCATGGCCAGCAGCACGAACGACCCAAAGAGATGACGTGAAGACATGACGCCAACATGACCCAGCCAGACCGGCAGGACAATCCGTCATTGCAAACTTTATGCCGCTGCCTGGTCAATGCCTGCCGGCCGGACAGTCTCGCCGCACAGCGACACGTGGCCGCACCTCGGCGATCAGCCGGGCGTTCGATTTCGGGGTTTCGTAGTCGATGCGATCGCAGGTGCGCCGGGACCACCGCACGTTGCACAGTTCGCGCCGCCCGACCTGGAAGGTTTCCCACCCCGGGCCGGAAACTTCCTTCGTCAAATATTTGTTTCTATCGGAAACCGCGGGGTTCTTCGTTGTTAGCATGTGCCGGGCCGTGCAAGGTACAGCCTTTTGCCAATGGATGTTCTGTTCCTGGTCCCTTCTGCCTATGGCCGGTCGGTCGGTTTACTGATAAGTTAGTCTGGTTCCTCCGCATGTCCTCATCGCCCATCTCCCGCCCTCTCCCGGAAATCTTTTCCATGATTGGCAACACGCCCTTGGTGACGCTGCACTTCGCCCGGGAGAACCTGACCATCCATGCGAAGGCCGAGTTTGTTAATCCCAGCGGCTCAATCAAGGACCGGTTGGCCCAGACCATTCTCCGCCATGCGCTGGAGCAAGGCAGGCTCAGGGAGGACACCATCATCCTGGAATGCACCAGCGGCAACACCGGCATCTCGCTCGCCATGGTTGGCGCCGCCCTCGGGGTGCGCGTGAAGATCCTGATGTCCGACACCGCGAGCGTCGAACGGCGTCACCTCATGAAACACTTCGGCGCCGAGCTCCAACTGTTCAAGGCCGACCGCGGCTACCTGACGGGCATCGAGCTCAGCCGGCAGATGGCGGCCGCCGATTCGCGCTACTTCCTGCCGTGCCAGTTCGAAAATCCTCTCAATGCCCTCGACCACGAGGAGCAGACCGGACCGGAGATCATTCGCCAGATGGACGGCCAAATCGACGCCTTTGTCAGCGGCTTCGGCACCGGCGGCACCATCTCCGGCATCGGCCGGGCGCTCAAACATCACTGCCCGGAGATCCAGGTGCACGTGATGGAGCCGGCCGAAGCAGCCATGCTCTCCGGCGAACTGCCCTGCTGTCACGCCATCGAGGGCGTCAGCGGCGGCTTTGTCCCTCCCCTGCTCCGCGACGCCCCGATCGACCACCGGATCAAGATCGCCAGCGCCGATGCCATCCAGATGACCCGCCGGCTGGCGCGGGAGTTCGGCCTGCTCGTGGGCACGTCGTCAGGAGCGAATGTCTGTGCTGCCTTAAGCGTCGCCCGCCAGCTCGGACCCGCCGCGCGGGTGGTCACGATCTTGTGCGACCGGGCGGAACGCTACTACTCCACCAGTCTTTTCGGTCCCATGAGCGCGCCAGCCTCCGCTCCGGAGGCATCGTTCGCACTCGGCCTTTGAAATAAAAACCGTCCTGTCTACTCTATCCCCCATGTTACTTCTCCGCCGACTGTCCGTCCTGCTTGCCCTCTGTTGTCTGTCCGCACCTGTTCTGGTGTCTGCCGCACCCGTGAGCGCGAGTCTGGTCGCCCCGGTCAGCTCCATCCAACCCGGCCAGCCGTTCTGGGTCGCCCTCCAGTTGGACCATGAGGACCATTGGCACAGCTACTGGATCAATCCCGGCACCGGCTACCCCACTTCGCTCGACTGGAAACTCCCGCCCGGCTTCACCGCAGGACCCATCGTCTGGCCCACCCCGCACGTCGTGAAAGACACCAAGGGGATCGTCACCGGTCACGGCTACGAAGGCCGCACCTTACTCTTTGTGCAGGTCACCCCGCCGGCCGATCTGCCCGCTGGACAATCCGTGACCCTGCAGGCCACCGCCGACTGGCTCATGTGCAAGGACGTCTGCATGCCCGGCAACGCAGCCGTCTCCCTGAAGCTCGACGTGAGTCCGGCCGAACCCGCCGCCGACCTGACCGTCGCCCGGCGTTTCAACAATGCATTCAGCGAACTGCCCCAACCACTCACGGGCTGGACACTGACGGCCACCCGCAGCGATCAGACCCTCACCGTCCGCCTGACGCCCGCCGCCGGCACCACCCACCGGCCCCAAGATCTGCACCTGTTCGACACTGTCGGCTACGTGGACTTTGCCGCTGCCCAAAAAATCACCGATGACCAGGGAACGATCGTGATGACCCTGACCATCGCCAAGGACGGACCCGCCGACGCCACCCACCTCACCGGAATCCTGTCTTCCAGCAACGGCTGGGGCGCAAACGTCCTCGGCCACGGCGCCACTTTCGACGTCGAATTCGGTACAACGGCACCAGTCGCGGGCGCCAAGCCCCAGAACCCAGAACCCGCCCGCCCGAACCCGCCGGCTGCCTCGGGCAGCCTGCTCGGCACCCTCCTCCTCGCCTTTGTGGGCGGGCTAATCCTAAACCTGATGCCCTGCGTCTTTCCGGTGCTTGGCATCAAGATCATGGGCTTCGTCAACCAGGCCGGCAACGACCGCCGCAAGATCACGATGCATGGCCTGGTGTTTGCCCTGGGCGTACTCGTTTCCTTCTGGGTGCTCGCCGGCGCCTTGCTGATGCTCCGCGCGGGCGGCGCCCAACTCGGCTGGGGCTTTCAACTCCAGTCGCCGGCCTTCGTTTTCGGCATGGCGGTGTTCATGCTGGTCTTCGCGCTCAACATGAGCGGGCTTTTTGAGATCGGACTCTCCGCCACCGGCGTCGGCGGCAACCTCCAGATGAAGGAAGGCTACGGCGGCTCCTTCTTCACCGGGGCGTTGGCCACGCTCGTCGCCACCCCGTGCAGCGCGCCGTTCCTCGCGCCCGCCCTCGGGGCCGCGCTTTCCCTTTCGGCCGTCGAGTCTCTCCTGATCTTCACCGCCATCGCGATCGGCCTCGCCCTGCCCTATCTCCTGCTGTCGATGTTCCCCCAAGCCATCAAGCTGCTGCCCCGGCCGGGTGCATGGATGGAGACCTTCAAGCAGGCGATGGCCTTTCCGCTCTATGCGACAGTGGGCTGGCTGCTCTGGGTGCTGGCCGGGCAGACCAAGGACGATGACAACGCCCTGCTGTTGATCGCTTTTGGCTTCGTGCTCGTCGCCATGGCAGCCTGGGCCTACGGCCGTTTTGGCCAGGCCTTCGGCAAGCCGCGCCGCCAGCTGTTTGGCCGCGTGTTCGCCGCAGTCCTCTTCGTGGGCGGCCTGTACACGGGCTGGCCCAAATCCGCCCCCACGGCCGCCGTCGACGGCAGCTATCAGGTCGTCTGGGAAAAATGGAGTCCCGAGGCGATCAAGGCCGCCCAAGCGGCCGGCCGCCCGGTCTACGTCGATTTCACCGCCCGCTGGTGCGCCACCTGCCAGACCAACAAGGCCACCGTGTTCCACAACGACGAGGTGCTGGCCGCGCTCGCCAGGAAGAATGTCGTCCTGCTGCGGGGCGACTGGACCAACCGCGACCCCAAGATCACCGCCGAACTCGCCCGCTGGAACCGCTCCGCCGTTCCCTTCAATTTGATCTACGCGCCCAGCATGTCCGAGCCAATTATCCTCCCCGAGTTGCTATCACCGGGCAAGGTGCTGGAAGCGCTGGCGATGGCCAAATAGGTCGCATACCTGCGCGGAAAAGCCGCCAGGGATACTAAGGCCGCTCCCGCCTTGCTCCGCACCGGCAGCTTTGGCATCCATGGCGGCACCATGCGTGATCCCGCCCACACCAAGTCCGTTGGCCTCCTGCTGGGCGGGGCGCTGTGCTGGAGCCTGGCGGGCATCCTGTTCAAGTGGGTGGAGTGGCCGGGACTCGCCGCCGCCGGTGGACGCGGACTGATCGCGGCGCTGTTCTTGCTCGTGGCCTCCTGGCGCTCGCTGCGCTTCACCTGGTCCCGGCTCCAGATCAGCGCGGCGGTCGCCTACGCGGCCTGCACCATCCTCTTTGCCCTGGCCAACAAACTCACGACGGCCGCCAACGCGATTTTGCTGCAGTACACCGCCCCCGTCTGGATCGGTCTGCTCGGCGCCTGGTTCCTCGGCGAAAAACCCACCCGCGCCGACTGGCTCACCATCGTGGTGGTGTTCGGCGGTCTCGCCCTCTTCTTCTACGAAGGCCTGCAGCTCAACAATGTCGCCGGCCTGCTCGTCGCCCTGGCGAGCGGCCTCGCCTTCGCAATCATGACGCTCCTCATGCGCAAGCAGAAGGACACCTCGGCCATGGAGTCCATCATCCTGGGAAATTTTCTCGGATTCTTCATCGGCCTGCCGGCCCTGTGGTCAGCGCCGGCCCTGCCCCCTTCCGGCTGGATCGCCCTCGGCTTGCTCGGCACGGTCCAGCTCGGCCTCGCCTATCTGCTTTACGCCAAAGCCATCCGTCACGTGACCGCCCTCGAGGCCGTGCTCATCCCCGTCTTGGAACCGCTGCTGAATCCCATCTGGGTGCTCCTGGCCGATGGCGAACGTCCCGGGATCTACGCCGTCGCCGGCGGCTCGCTCGTCCTCGGTGCCATCTCGCTGCGCGCCATCGCCGGGATTCGGGCCATGCGCCCGGCAACATGAAAGCGCTGCTCTGCCTGCTGCTCACCTTCTGCAGTGTCCTGCCCATGAACGCCAACTCCCCACCCGCCCCCGACTGCGTCGTGCTCCTGCACGGCATCGGCATGCGCTCCTACGTAATGAAACGCCTGGAGTCGGCCCTGCGCGACAGCGGCTACCGCGTGGTCAACATCTCCTACCCGTCGCGCACCATGGCCTTCGAGGAGCTGGCGGGAACCTATCTGCCGGCGCAACTGCAGAAACACGACGTCGCCAGCGCTCCGCACCTGCACTTTGTCACCCACTCGCTCGGCAGCCTGCTCGTGCGCAAATTCATCCAGGAATCCCGGCCAGCCAATCTCGGGCGCGTCGTCATGACCGGCCCGCCCAACCACGGAAGTACCGCGGCGGACCAGGCCAAGGAAAACGACCTGCTGCGAAAATTTCTCGGCGGCAACCTCGTCAGGCTCGGCACCGGCGAGGACGCCATCGTCCGCACGCTGGGTCCGGCCGATTTTGAAGTCGGTATCATCGCCGGCGAACTGCCGGTGAATCCCGTGTTCGGCCGCGTGCTTGCCGGCAAGAACGACGGCGCGGTCACCCTCGAGTCCGCGAAGCTCGAAGGCATGAGCGACTTCCTCGTCGTGCCCTACTCCCACACGCTCATGCTCTGGCGTTCCGAGGTCGTCGATCAGGTTCGGAACTTTCTGCAGACCGGCAAATTCGTGCACGCGCAACCTTGAGGCGCACCGCCCTTGCTCCGATGCGCCGCGGCCCGGCGGCCGGCGGCAGCCCTATGCCTTTGCCGGGGCTTGTTTCTGCAACAGCACGTTCGCCAGGGTGATCAGGCCGCCGCCGACCAGCAGTTGCCAGGTCAGCGTCTCGTTCGCGTAATCCAGGCCGGCCCACTGCGAAAAAAGCGCCGGGAGAAAAAGCGCCATCAACGACGCGAACACCGGCTCGAAGCAGTAGATCAACCCGGCCTCGGTCGCCGTGATCTTGGGCTGCCACTTGATCATCAGCAAAAACGCGCCGAGCGTGCTGCACCCCGTGAGCAGCACCGTGAAACCCAGCCACGACACCGACGTCAGGGGCGCCAGACAATCGGCGGCGGAGTGCGGCGCAGTCGCAAGCGCCAGCCCGGCGAACAACATGCCGATCACCCCGAACATGATCGTGCTGACCGGCAGAAAACGGTTCGCCGCATACCGCGCATCACCAAGCACCAGAATCTGCCACATGAAAAAGACCGAGCTGCCGAGCGTTTCCCATTCGCCGCGACCGAGCGAGAATGTGCGAAAGTCAAACCGGCCGAGGATCGCCACCCCCGCCACGACCAACAGGACGCAGACGGCCACGGTCCCCGACGGCATCCGGCGGTGGCGCAGGGCAAGGAACACCGGGATCAGGATCGCATAGAACTGCGTGAGGAAGGCCGACACGGAGGCGGAGGTGTGCTGCAGGCCGTCGACCTGCAGGAGCATGCCGAGGGCACACGACACGGCGAGCAGCCCGCCCTGCCGCCACTCGGCGCGCGTCAGACCGGTGAGCTGCCGGCGGGCCACCACGAGCAGGATCACCGCGGCCAGCAGAAAGCGCGGCGCCAGACTCATGGCGGTGACGAACCAGTTCCCGCTCTCCGGGACCAGCAGTGTCTGCGCGCCCGCGAGCGCCTTGAGCAGGGGGAAACTCAGCCCCCAGAGAAAATTGGCGGCCAACAGGCCAAGGATCGCGCGTCGATGTTCGGATTTCACCGGGGAAAGATTCAGAAAAGCGGCAGCTTCGCGCGCGTCTCCCTCCGGCGCAATCGTTGCGCGCGAAAAAGATTCCTGCGTGGGTGTGCGGTCGGCTGCACCAAAAACAAAACCGCCGCGGATTGCTCCGCGGCGGTCAGAAAAGTTCTGCTAGTCCCTGAATTTAGGAGACGTGCTTGCTGACCAGCTTGGTCATGTCGAACATGCTGACCTGAGCCTTGCCATTGAAGACGGCCTTGAGGGCGTCATCGGCATTGATCATGCGCTTGTTCTTCTTGTCCTGGAGACCGTGCTTCTTGATGTAGGCCCAGAGTTTCTTCGTCATTTCCGTACGGGGCAACGGATTTGAGCCGACGACAGCAGCGAGCTTGGCGTCAGGGGTAACCGGCTTCATGAAAGCGGCGTTAGGTTTACGAGTGGATTTTTTAGCCATAGTGGTATTCGTCATAGATGCGGCCTACCCCAAAGCAATGATTTTCTAGAGGGAGAATCTATTTTGTCAGAGGAGAAACCGGACGATTGCCGCGAAATTTGGCTTGCGACCTCAAGGCCGCACACTTTGCGGCGGGCGTTCAAATCGTCTCATCCATCTGCACGAACTGCCGGTACAACCCGGCATAGTGTCCGCCTTGGGCCAGCAGTTGTGTGTGCGTGCCGCGTTCGATCACGCGCCCTTGATCCAACACGAGGACGAGGTCGGCATGCCGGATGGTGCTGAGCCGGTGCGCCACGACGAAGCTCGTGCGACCGCGCAGCAGCGCCAGCAAGGCCTTCTGCAAACGGGCTTCGGTGATGGCATCGATGGAGCTGGTCGCTTCATCCAGGATGACCAACCGGGGGTCGGCTACCAGCGCCCGGGTGAAGCAAACGAGCTGTCGCTGACCAAGGGAAAGCCCGGCCCCCCGCTCCCCGACTTCCGTGGCAAACCCTTGCGGCAGCGCATCAAGCAAATCCAGGCAATCCAGCTGCCGGGCCGCCTCGCGCACCTCGGCCTCGGTCGCCTCCGGCCGGCCCAGCCGGATGTTTTCCAACACCGTGCCAGTGAAGAGCAGGTTGGTTTGCTGCACCATGCCCATCTGCCGGTGCAGGGAATGACTCGTGATCGCACGGATTTCCCGACCGTCCACCAGGACCTCCCCTTGGGTCGGCAGATAGAACTTCGCCGCCAGGTTGATGATGGAGCTCTTGCCGCTGCCGGTATGCCCCACCAGGGCGACGGTCTGCCCCGGCTCGACGGCAAAACTGACATCATGCAACACTGGCTTGGCCGGGTCGTAGCCAAAGGTCACCGAACGGAACTCCACCTTGGCGCCGGTCCCCCGGTTGGCGGGCAACGGGGTGGCAGCGGGGTCGTCCTCCCAATCCGGCTTCAGGTCAATCAGCCGGAACACGCGTTCGGCGCCCGCCATGGCGATCAACGCCTGGTTGTATTGATTCCCGATGATCGAGATCGGCGCGAAGAACTGGTTGGCGAGCAGGAAAAACGTGATCAACCCGCCCATGGTCATGTCGCCATGAAACACGCGCCAGCCACCGAACATCAGCAACGTGGCGACGAAGAACTGGCTGTTCAGTTCGAGCAACGGCGTGAGGATCGCCGAGGTGCGCGCCAGCGCGATGTTGTAGCGCGCGTGATCGAAGAGCAGATTGCGGAACAGTCCGGCGTTGGTTTCCTGGCGCACAAAGCCCTGCGTTACCCGGATGCCGCCGACCGATTCGGCGAGCGTAGCCGTGACCCGGCTGAAGCTTTCCTGCGAGGCCCGCGTGTGCTGGCTGAGCTTCACGCGGAAATGCCGGTTGAGCAGCCAGAGCACCGGCGCCATCGCCAGCACCACCAGAAACAACACCCAGTCGCTCCACAGCATCACCGCGGCGGAAAACACCATCGAGCCAAACTGGATGACGCTGACAAACAGCACGTCCTGGATGCCGGTGCGCACGGATTCCACATCACTCGTCACCCGTCCGATGATGCGCCCGATCTTGACCCGATGATAGAAACTCATCGGCTGCCGCTGGGTCTTGGCGAAGAGGTCGGCGCGGAGCCCGTTCACGACGGTTTCGCCGATCTCGAGCGCGTATCGCTGGCGGAAGTGAAAGAGGAAGTCCGTGGACAGGGCCAGCAACCCGTAGCCCGCCACGCCCCACGCGATGCCCGCAAAGTCCCGCCCGGTGATCGGTCCCTTGATGATCAGCGACATCACCCAGCCCAGCGCCGGCAGCTGCGCCGAACGGATGAGCGTGAGGATCGCCAGGGTGGCGACCTTCCCTTTGATGGGCGCGGTGTACGTGAAGAGCCGGCGGATCAGGCCCCACTCGAGCGGCTTCTGCAGCGTCTCGTCCTCGTCATCCCGCAGCCGGCGGATCAGACCATGGTCATGGTGCGGTCGCGCGGTGCTCATGCCGGACCCTCCGTGGATTTGACCGGCTGCAGGTCCCGCGCATCCAGCAATTGGAGATTCGCCACGTGCAGGTAGGGACCCGGCACGCGCATCAGTTCCGCATGGGTGCCGCGCTGCACGATGCGGCCGTTTTCCATCACCAGAATGAAGTCCGCCCGGCGCAGGGTGCTCAGCCGGTGGGCGACGATGAACGTCGTGCGACCCTCGATGGCGCGGTCCAGGGCCGTGAATATCTCATGCTCGGTCTCGCTGTCGATCGCGGCGGTCGGGTCGTCCAGCAGCATGATGGCCGGCTCCAGCAGCACGGCGCGCGCGATGGCCAGACGCTGCCGCTGGCCGCCTGACAGGGTTTGCGCCCCCTCGCCGAGCAAGGTCTCGTAACCCTGCGGCAGCGCCATGATGAAATCGTGGGCGGCGGCGATCTTCGCCGCGCGCTCGATCTGCTCCTGGGTGGCCTCGGGATGGCCGAAGGCGATGTTGGCCGCGACCGTGTGTGAGAACAGGAAGCTTTCCTGAAAGACGATGCCGATGTTCCGGCGCACGTCGTCGAGATCGAGCCGGCGCACGTCATGGCCGTCGAGCAGCACCCGGCCGGCCGTCGGGTCAAAGAAGCGCGGGATCAGGCTCATCAACACGCTTTTGCCGGCACCGGTCGCGCCGAGGATGGCCACGCACTGGCCGGGCTTCACGTCGAGATCGACGTTCCGGACCACGGCTTCCGCCTCGGCGTAGGCGAACGAGACGTTCTCGAACCGCACCGCGCCCGTCAGCTTCGGACGACGGATCGCATCCGGGGCGGTCTTCACCTCCACCGGTGCGTCCAGGATCTCGAACACCCGGCGCGCACCGATGAGGGACTGCTGCACGCTGTTCACGATGGCCGCGACGTTGTTGACCTGTCCGGAGAACTGCTCGAGCAGTCCGGCGAACACGACCAGGCCCGTCCCGAGCGGCAACTGATCGTGGGCCACGAGCCACCCGCCGTAGCCCAGCAGCACCATCATGTTGATCCGGGTGAGGAAACCGACCGCCGGCGAGAACAGGCTCACGCGCCAGAAGATATCCCGCTGCTGGTCGAAGCAGGCCTGGTTGGCGGCGTCGAAACGCGCCCGCGCCTCGGCCTCGCGCCCAAAGCCCTTCGTCACCTGCGCGCCGCTGACGCTCTCGGCGAGGATCTGCACCATCCGGTCGACGAGCGTGCGGTTGCGGTCGTAGGCGGGTTGGATGCGACGCGAAAACGCCGCCGACATCAGCCAGAGCAGCGGCGTGGTGGCCAGACAGGCCAGGGTCAGCGCCGGACTCAGGCTGGTCATGTAGAGGATATAGGCGGTCAGCGAGATCACCATGATCACGCTCTGGATCAGGACCTGGTCCACGAACATGCGCACCGACTGCACGTCACTCGTCACCCGCGTGATGATCGATCCGGTGTTGTTCGCGTCGAAGAACCGGAAGCTCAGACGCTGGAGCTTGTCGTACACCTCGCTGCGCAGGTCGACCACCAGCTTTTGCTGCACCAGCTTGTTCACCGAGACCGCATAGGTGTAGTTGAGCACCGCCCGGACCAGCGCGAAGAGCAGGATCAGGCCGGCCAGCAGACCGAGCACCTCCAGCGGCGGTCGCTCCACGGGCAACGTGAAATGCAGCTGGTTGTTCCCCAGCGGCGTGCCGTCGACCCGGTGGCGGATGTAATCGATGCCGAGTCCGGTGAAGCTCAGTCCGCCGATGCCGAGGGCGAGCAACAACAACTGGATGCCCAGCACCTGCAGACAGTGGAGCCGGTAGCGCCACGCCAGGCCGAACAAACGGCGGACCAGCATCCGGTTGTCGGATGCCCGGGAATCGGGAGCGGTGGTCGCGCGAACGTCTGGCATGAAAAACCCACCGTACGCGGAACTTACACGCGTGCACTAAATAATTTCCGCCGATCCAAACCCGGCCGGAAACCCGTCGGGGCGGCCCGGGTGCGGAGCCGATTAAATCTTGCTAAGCCTGCCGCCCGGGACAGCCTCGCGTCGTTGGGTTGGTTGTTTGTTAGTATCTACCGCCACGGAGAATTGTCAGGTGAGCGTCAGTGTTCAGTGATGATTTGAAATCCGATAGCCGGGGACGGGCGGCAAGGGCAGCAGCATCAGCTCTCATCATCACATGTCAGAAAACTCCAAGCTCTACGTGGGGAACCTCCCCTTTGCCAGCACCGCGCAGGATCTTGAAGCCCTGTTCGGGCAGGTCGGTACCGTTAGCGTCGTCGAGATCATCTTCGACAAGTTCACCGGTCGTTCGCGCGGCTTCGCCTTCGTCACGATGGCAAACGGCGAAGAGGCCCAGCAGGCCGTGGAGAAGTTCCACGGACACCAGATCGAAGGCCGCGCCCTGGCGGTCAACATCGCCCGTCCGCGCGAGGAGCGCCCTCCCGGTGGTGGTTTTGGCGGTGGTGGCGGTCGCGGCGGCTTCGGCGGCGGTCGTGGTGGTCGCGGCGGTTTCCGCGGCGGTCGCGGCGGCGGTGGCGGCGGTGGCTACCGGGGTGATCGCGGCGGTGGCGGCGGCTATCGCGGCGAACGCGGTGGCGGCGGCGGCGAAGGCGGCTACGGCCGCGAGTAAGCCCTGCTTCGCAATTGATTTTCAGGCCGGACGTTTCGTCCGGCCTTTTTTATTTTGGCGGATAGGACCAATGGGGCGAATAGGTCCTATAAGAACCGCCGCGCCCACGTCGGATCCGGCAACGGGGTTGGCCGGTACTGACCGAACAGCGCATACCGGAAGCGCGCCACCAGCCGGTAGCCGAAATCGCGCAATCCGCCGGGCAACACCCGCAGCCAGGTGATCATACGCCAGCCACCCCCCACCACGGCTGCAGCCGCGAGGGCTCCATCCGTCCGCAACAAATAGGCACCCTGCACCGGCTTCTCCCAATCGGGGATGAAAACCAAGGAATCAAAATCCTCCGTCGGCAATCCCTGTGCGCGCAAGTACCCCTGCGCCGCGGCCCCTTGCAGGGGCGCGTAATGCAACCGGCCGGCCCGGTCCGAGCGCAGCAGCAACCGCACGAGCCGGTTGCAGAGCCCGCAGTCGCCATCATAGAGCAAAACAGGTTTGGCCATGCCGGTTCAGAGGATCGTGCCTCTCAGAATGACGAGCGCCACCGTGAAATAGATCACCAACCCGGTGACGTCGACCAAGGTCGCGACAAACGGCGCGCTGGAAGTCGCCGGGTCGAAGCCCAGTCGCTTGAGGACCAGCGGCAGCATCGAGCCCATCAGCGAACCCCAGAGCACGATGCCGACCAGCGTGACGCCCACCGTGGCTGCGACCAGGAGATAGTGTTCGCCGTAGATCCCGCTGAACTGCGCCCACAGCACGATGCGCAGGAAACCGATCGATCCGAGAATCAGGCCGAGCAGAAACCCCGCGATCAGCTCGCGCCGCATGACGCGCCACCAATCCCGCAGTTGGAATTCCCCCAGCGCAAGGGCCCGGATCACCAGCGTGGCCGCCTGCGAACCGGCGTTGCCGCCCGAGCTGATGATCAGCGGGACGAACAGCGCCAGCACCACGGCCTTCGCAATCTCATCCTCAAAGTATCCCATGGCCGTGGCCGTCAGCAGTTCGCCCAGAAAGAGCACCACCAGCCAGCCCGCGCGCTTCTTCACCATCCGGCCGAGCGCAATCGTGGTGTACGGTTCGTCGAGCGCCTCGCTACCACCGAGTTTCTGGATGTCCTCCGTCGCCTCGGCGGAAGCCACGTCCAGCATGTCGTCCGCCGTGACAATGCCGATCAGCCGCTGGTCCTGTCCGGTCACCGGCAGCGCCACGCGGTCGTAACGGTTGAACACTTCCAGCGCCTTTTCCCGGTCGTCCTCAGGATGCAGCGTCGCGTAATTTCCGTCCATCAGCGCGCTGACCTTCGTCTCTGGATCCGCCAGCAGGAAGCGGCGGATCCGCACGTCGTCCAACAACCGGCCGGCCGCATCCGTGACGTAGATGACGTTGAGCGTTTCCCGGTCGATTCCGTGCAGACGGACGTAGTCGAGCGCTTCCCGCACGCTCCATTCGGGCCGCACGGCGACATAGTCGAGCGTCATCATGCGGCCGACACTGTGCTCCGGATAGGCCAGCAGGTCCTGGGTGATCTTGCGTTCCTCCGGATTGAGCAGGGCGATCAACTGCATCGCCAGGTCCAGCGGCAGCTCGTTGATGAACGCCGTGCGGTCATCGGGCGAAAGGGCGTTCAACAGCTCGGCGGCCTGTGGCTGGGTCAGCGTCTTCAGCAGCCGGCGTTTGGTCGTCTGGTCAAGGTAGGAAAAAATGGCGGCGCCCAGTTCCTTGCTGCAGGTGCGAAACAGCCCCGCGAGCAGATCGATGGAAAGTTCCGCCAGCAGGGGCGCGGCGTCGGAGGCCAGCCAGGGTGCCAGCCGGGCCTTGACGCCGGCATGGTCTTTCTTGGCCAGCAAGGCCGCCACCTCGGCTTTGAACTGCTCGGACGGAAGGGACATCCGCATTTCATGAGACACTGGCCGCGCCAATGCAACCGGCGGCTGGCCAAAATCCGCCCTTGACCACGGAAACTATTATAGTATTTCCAGTTTCCCTCTTCCGATGCCCTCCTCTGCTCCCGTCGCCAACCCTGTGACCAGTGATCCTGCCGCCGCTCGTATCGTCCGGCAGGCCCGGGAGCACTTCTTTGCCCACGGCTACTGCCATTGCACCATGGACGAACTCGCCACGGAACTGGGCATGAGCAAGAAAACCCTGTACGTGTATTTCCGGAGCAAGGACGACATTATTCGGGCCCTGCTTGATCAACTGGGCGCCGAGATCCGCAGCGAAGCCGAAGCCCTGTTCGCCAACCGCTCGCTAAATTTTGCCGAGAAACTGCGCGGCTTCGCCGAAAGCATGTTTGTGCGCCTCGCCCGCCTGAACCCGCGCACCCCCCGGGAGCTGCAGCGATTCGCTCCCCACCTGCACCAGCAGCTGATGGAGATCCGCCAACGCAACATCCCCTACATCTTCGGCCGCTTTATCGAGGAAGGCCAGCTGGCCGGCAAGGTCCGGACCGACATCGACACACCCTTCGCCATCGAATTCTTCCTTCAGGCCATGCAAGGCTGCATCCAATCCGCCGCGTTGGAGCGCCACCAGCTGGCTCCGCGCGACATTGTGCCGCGGGCCATCGACTTGTTTTTCGGCGGGCTCCTCACTCCTGCCGGTCGCAAAGAACATGAAAAACTATTTGCCCGCTAAACTCCTGCCCGCCCTCGCCCTGCTTATCCTCGCCGGTTGCAGCCCGCACCGGCCTTCCGGCTATCAAGGCTACCTCGAGGGCGAGTTCGTCTATCTCGCCTCGCCGCTCGCTGGCCGGCTGGAACACCTCAACGTGCAAAAGGGCAGCCAGGTGACCGCGGGCAAGCCCCTCTTCGCCCTGGAACAGGGCGCCGAACTCGCCGCGCTTCGCGAGGCGGCGGCGCGTGTCCGTTCCGCCCAGGCCCGGCTGGCCGACTTGCGCAAGGGCCAGCGCCCTTCCGAACTGGCCTCCCTGGAGGCCCGTCTCGCTCAGGCCCAGGCAGCCGCCGAACTCGCTGGCCGCGAGTACGAGCGGACATCCCGGCTGCACCAGACCAAGGTTGCCTCGGATGACGATCACGACCGCGCCCGGCTGAGTTACGAATCCGCCCACCAGCAGGTCACCGAACTGACCGCCCTGCTCGAAACCGCCCGGTTGGGCGCCCGCTCCGATGTCATCGCTGCGGCCGAGGCCGACGCCGCTTCCGCCCAGGCCGCCGTCGACCGCGCCGGTTGGTCAGTCGCCCAGAAAAGCATCACCGCACCCCGCGACGGCCTCGTCTACGACACCCTTTACCGCGAGGGCGAGTTTGTCACGGCAGCCGCCCCGGTCGTGGCCCTGCTGCCCGCCGAAAACATCAAGGTGCGCTTCTTTGTTCCCGAGGCCGAATTTGGCGGCCTGAAACTCGGCGCAATCGTGAAGGTGGGCCTGACGGGAGGGTCCGCGCCCCTTGACGCCCGCATCAGCTATCTCTCACCCAAACCCGAGTACACGCCACCGATTCTCTACAATCGCGAGAACCGCGCCAAACTCGTGTTCATGGTCGAGGCCGTTTTCGATCCGGCCGTCGCCCGCGACCTTCATCCGGGCCAGCCGGTGGACGTGAGCCTTATTCACTGAACCGTTTTCCCCGTCACGTTGGCTTCCCACCGCCGCGCCGCATGACGGCCCTCCCGATGTCACTCCCTCCTTCAACCCTCGCCATCGACGTCACCGGTGTCACCAAGCGCTTCGGTGAAAAGACGGTCGTGAACGCGATCGATCTGCAGGTCAAACAAGGCGAGATCTATGGTTTCTTGGGACCGAACGGCTCGGGCAAGACCACGTTTATCCGGATGCTCTGCGGCTTGCTGACCCCGGATGCCGGCAGCGGCACCTGCCTCGGTTTCGATGTACGCTCCGAACAGGCCGCGATCAAACGACAGGTCGGTTACATGACCCAGAAGTTCAGCTATTACGAAGACCTGAGCATCCGGGAAAACCTCGATTTCATCGCCCGGATCTACGCCGTGCCCGACCGCGCGGCGGCGGTGAAGCGGAGTCTCGACCGTCTCGGCCTGACCAACCGGAGCCATCAGCTGGCCGGCGAGCTTTCCGGCGGTTGGAAACAGCGTCTCGCCCTCGCCGCCTGCCTGATCCACTCCCCCAAGCTGCTCCTGCTCGACGAACCCACAGCCGGCGTCGACCCGAAGGCCCGGCGCGAATTCTGGGATGAGATCCACCAGCTCGCCGCCGATGGCCTGACCGTCCTCATAACCACGCACTACATGGACGAGGCCGAGCGCTGTCACCGGCTCGCCTACCTGGCCTACGGCAAGCTGCTCACCCGCGGAACCCTCCAGGAAGTGCTCACCACCGCCCGCCTTCATACCTGGACCGTCAGCGGGCCCGACCTTCGCACCCTCGCGGGGAAATTGCGCGGCCAACCCGGCGTCGAACAGGTGGTCGCCTTCGGCAACACCCTGCACGTCAGCGGACGCGACGCCGCGCAGCTCGAGGCCACCATGAACGCCCAACGCGATCCCGGTCACGAATGGACCAAGATCCGCTCCGGGCTGGAGGACGTGTTCATCAGCCTGATGGACGAGGCGGAGGACAACTACTCGTGAACCTGCGCCGCTTCACCTTCCATCGCTTCTGGGCGATCGTGCTCAAGGAGTTCATCCAGATGAAGCGCGACCGCGTGACCTTCGGCATGATGGTCGGCATCCCGCTGATGCAGCTCATCATCTTCGGCTACGCGATCAACTCCGACCCGAAGCACCTGCCGACGGCGATCCGCGCGGCGGACCAGGGACCGTTCGCGCGCACGCTCGTGGCGGGCCTGAAGAACAGCGGCTATTTCACCCTCGTCAGGGAGACAGCGTCAGAGGAGGAGGCCCGGCATCTTTTGCAGGTGGGCGATGTCCAGTTCGTCATCAACATCCCGGAAGATTTTTCGCGCCAGCTCCTCCGCGGCGAACGTCCCACCGTGCTCATCGAGGCCGACGCGACGGACCCGGCGGCGGTCGGTCCTGCCGTGTCCGCCACGCGGGCGCTGGCCGATACCCTGTTTAACCGCGACCTCCCCGGACCCTTGGTCCCGTTGCGCGACCGCCCGGGTCCGGTCAACTTCCAGATTCACGCCCACTACAACCCGGAGAACATCACCCAGTACAACATCGTGCCGGGCCTGATGGGCGTGGTTCTGACGATGACGATGGTCGTCATCACCGCCCTGGCCATCACGCGCGAGCGGGAACGGGGCACGATGGAGAACCTGTTGGCGACCCCGGTGCGACCGTTCGAGGTAATGGCCGGAAAGATCCTGCCTTACATCGCCGTCGGCTACATCCAGGTGACCCTCATTCTGATTGCCGCCCGCTACCTCTTTGAAGTGCCGATGACCGGCAGCTTCGTGCTCCTTTACGCCGTGTCGTTTCTGTTCATCGCCGCAAATCTCGCCGTGGGCATCACCTTTTCCACCCTCGCCAAAAACCAGCTGCAAGCTGTCCAGATGGCGTTCTTCTTCTTCCTGCCGTCGATCTTGCTCTCCGGCTTCATGTTCCCCTTCCGCGGCATGCCCGTCTGGGCACAAACCATCGGCTCGGTCCTTCCCAACACGCATTTCCTCCGCATCGCCCGCGGCATTTTGCTCAAGGGCAATGGCCTCGCCGAGATCGCGCCCGAACTGTGGCCGCTATTGCTCTTCCTCGTCGTGGCGATGTCCATCGGCGTAAAGCGCTACCGGCAGACGCTGGATTAATCGCGTCGGGTGGAGGCGTAGCCATCCCACTTGCGTGGCTTGCCATGGAGGGCCGGTCTCCTGACCGGCCGCGGCTGGTCAGGAGATCAGCCCTCCAAAACGAGACTCATCATTCCGTCTGTGGTCACGCCTTACTCTTTCCTTCCCGGCAGCAAGGCCCCGAGTTTCTGCAGATCATAACCGCCCGGTGACTGGAAAATCCGGAGATCAAACTCCGGCACCATCGCCAGCAGATGATCGAAGATGTCCGCTTGGATCGACTCGTAATTCGCCCACACCTTGTCCGCCGAAAAAACATAGATCTCGATCGGGAGCCCGCGCTCGGTCGGATCGAGATGCCGGACCAGGAACGTCATCTCCTGATTGATTTTCGGATGCGCATGCAGGTAGGCCGCGATGTAGGCGCGAAAGGTCCCGAGATTGGTCAGGCTGCGCCGGTTCCCGGGCACGCCGGCGTCCGTGGTCATGTTTGCGGCCTCGGCCGCCAGTTCGGCCGCCTTCTCCTCCAGGTAAGGCCGGAGCAGGTCGATCTTGCGCCACCGGGCCAGCATCGCCTCGTCGGCAAACCGCACGGTCTGCATGTCGAGATAAAGCGCCCGCTTGATGCGTCGTCCGCCCGACTCCTGCATGCCCCGCCAGTTGATGAACGAGTCCGAAATCAACGAATAGGTCGGCACGGTCGTGATGGTCTTGTCCCAGTTCCGCACCTTTACCGTCGTCAGGGAGACATCGATGACATCGCCATCCGCCGCCGCCTTGGGCACTTCGATCCAGTCACCGACCTGGACCAGCTGGTTGACCGAGATCTGGATGCCCGCGACAAAGCCGAGGATCGCGTCCTTGAAAATCAGCAGCATGACGGCCGTCAGGGCGCCGAGGCTGGAGAGAAAATAGACCGGGGTCTTGCCGAACACCACGGACAGGATGAAAATGCCGACGATCACGACGCCGGCCAGCTTCACCGCCTGCACAAAGCCTTTGAGCGGCATGCGCACCCCCACCTTGCTTTGCTCCAGAATCTTCCGGCCGGCATCGAGCACGGCGCTGAAGACGCCAAGGACGATGACCAGCAGGTAGATCGTCACGAAATTCTCCAGCCATCGTTCCGCCGCCGGCGAGTCCCCGAGCACACCGTTGCCAAAAGCGCGGATCACCAGCGCCGGCACCAAGTGGGACAGTCGGGTAAACACGCCGGCATCCACCAGGGCATCATCCCACTGGACATTGGTCCGCCGCACGACGGCCGTGACCGCACGCACGATCACCCGTTTGGCGAGGAAATTGGCGGCCCAGGCGAGAAACAGCAGGGCCACGAGGCCCATCGCGCGAGCCGCCAGCTCCGCCTGGTCGACGGGCACACCGCGACCGGTCAGTTGTTCGGTCAGATAGAGGATCGTGTTTTCCATGGCTGTCGCCGCCCCCGGTTTCGGGAACGGCGAGCCATCCTACCTTTCGCCGGCCGGCTGCCGCAACGCTCTTCTCAGGTAAGCGTGGGCGGGGACTTGCGATCAGGCAACGAGGCGACGTGCAGCGTCTGGGTCGGGAAGGCAAACGACAGGCCGCGGGCCTCGACAGCGCGCATGAAGGCCAGGCTCAGTCGCTGCCGCAGCTGCATGTGCTTGTGGAAGTCCGGATCAATCACGTTGAAGACCATCCAGATGTCCAGCGACGAGGCGCTGTAATCGCGGAAGTAACAGATCACCGAATTCGGATCCACCTCGGCCTCCGCCTTGATGAGCCGGCGGAATTCGGCCACCAGCTCCTCCATCTGCTCGGCTGTCGTGTCGTAGGTCAGGCCGATCACCTGTTCGACCCGGCGGCCGGTGAAGCGGGAGAGATTGACGATCGCCTCGGCGGCCACGGTCTTGTTCGGCATCACCATGAGCGACTTGTCGAGCAGGCGCAGCTTGGTCGAGCGCAGGCCGATGTCCTCAACCATGCCGATGTTGCCGCTCACCTTGATCACCTCGCCGATCTTGAAGGGCTGGTCGATCGCGACCACCACGGAGCCGAAGAGATTGGCGATGGTGTCCTGCGCCGCGAGGGCGAAGGCCAGACCGCCGATGCCGAGACCGGCCAGGAAGGCCTTCACGTCGGCGCCAAGGCTTTGGGCGATCATCAACACGCCAAAGACAAACACGACCGTGAGCAGCGACTTCTTGATCCAGGGCATGAACGGGGCCAGGCCCAGCTGCTTTTGTTGCGCCACCTCCTGCATGTGGTCGAGCACGGTGTTGAACGCGCGCAGGAAGCCCCAGAAAACGACGAGGGAGAAGGCTCCGGTATACAGGTAACCCAGGGTCTGATCCGCCGTGGCCGAAAGCTTCAGGACCTTGATGGAAGCGACCGTGCCGATGACGACGATCGCGGCCTTGACCGGCCCTTCCATCGCCGGGAAAAGCTTGTCGTCCAGCGTGGTCTCCGTGCGGGAAGCCAGCCGCTTGAGAAAGCCGAAGATGACGGTCGTGACCACCCGGCGCAGCACGAAGGCGATCAGCGTGATCAGGAGGGCGATGGCGTAGTGGGTGACGGTGTTTCCGCTGCTACGGATATCAAACGCCTCGAGAATCAAGTCCACGATGTGCTCCAGGAAATCCGGCGTGGCGGGAGCCGCATTACCGCTGGCCACGGCGGCCGCGGCAGCCGTGTTGGTCTCCGCCTGATGGGTGGCATCGGCACTCTTCTCCTGCGCCGGCGCAAGGATCGCGCTCAAGCAGAGGAGCACACTGAGAAGGAATGGGCGAAATAGGTTCATAAGATTCAGGCAAGTCTTTGAAAGGCCGTGAGCGGGAATGTCAAAGGGTTTGCCACCCCGACTTGAGGGGCGAATTCCAAACAGCCGCTCGGGTTCCGGCCACTACCCGCTTGCCGCCGTCAGACCGCTCTGGCCAATATGCCGGCAAATGACCTTGCCCCTCGCCATGTTCAGCACCCTTCCCTGGTGGGCCTGGGCTGGATTTCTCGGCTTCATCGCCCTGATGCTCGCGCTCGACCTGGGCGTGTTCAACCGGAAGGCGCATGAGGTGTCACTGAAGGAGGCGCTCGCCTGGTGCGCCGTGTGGTTCGGGCTCGCGATGGCTTTCAACCTGCTCATCTCCTTCAAGCTCGGCGAGAAAGAGGCGTTGGAGTTCTTCACGGGGTACATCGTCGAGATGTGTCTGAGCGTCGACAACGTCTTCGTGTTCATCGTGGTGTTCCAGTACTTCCGGGTCGAGGCCCGCCAGCAGCACCGCGTCCTGTTCTGGGGCATCTTGGGTGCGGTGGTCATGCGTGCGCTCTTCATTTTCGCCGGCATCAGCCTGATCAACGCCTTCCATTGGATCATCTATGTCTTCGGCGCCTTTTTGGTTTACACCGGCATCAAGCTGGCAATTCCGAAGAAGGAGGATGGCTTCAGCCCTGAGAAAAATCCGGCCGTGCGGCTGGCGCGCCGGTTCCTGCCGGTGACCGAGCAGTTTGAGGGCGGCCATTTCTTCAAGCGGGTCAACGGCCGTTGGCATGCCACGCCGTTGTTTATCGTGCTGATCGTGGTCGAGACCACGGATGTCATGTTCGCGCTCGATTCCATCCCGGCGGTCATCGCGATCACCCGCAACGAATTCATTGTATTCACCTCCAATATTTTTGCGATCCTCGGCCTCCGCTCGCTGTACTTTGCCGTCTCGGGGGTGATGAAACTGTTCCGCTTCCTGAACATCGGGCTCGCCGTCATCCTCGTCTTCGTGGGCCTCAAGATGCTCGTCTCCCACTACTACCCCATCGATATCCGCATCTCGCTCGGGATCATCGGCACGGTGCTGGCGGCTTCGGTGCTGGCGTCGGTGCTGATCCCGTCGGCCCGGAAGGATTGAACCCCTCGCCGGTTGCTCCCCAAAAAGAAACCGCCGGGGCCTGTAGACAGGCTCCCGGCGATTTGACCGCCGGAGGCGGTCAGATCACCCGCCGGCCTACCCCTAAGCCGGCGGATTGAATGGGTGTAACGGAGCTTATTCCATGCCGGCTCAAAGCCTGATTGGCCGCCGGCCTGAAAATCAGCTCACGGTGATTTTGCGCGGCTTGATGGCCTCGGCCTTGGGCAGGGACACCCGCAGCACGCCATCCTTGAGCTCGGCGTGGATCTTGTCTGCATCCACCGTGTTGTCGTGCTCCAGCGCCAGTTCGAACGGCGCTTCAACGGACTCGCGGTAGACAGAGGTCCAGCCTTCGGGCTTCTTCCACGCCCGCCGGCCCTTGATGGTGACGCGGCCTTCCTCGGCGGTGAGATCCAGCCCGTCCTTGGTCACACCGGGCAGTTGCACGGTCAGGCCCCAGGCCTCGTCGTTCTCGGTGAGCTCGTAGGCGGGTTTGATGGCGAATTCGGCTTCGGCGCCGGCCGACCGGTCGTTTTGGGAACGGGCTAGCGAACGCGAAAGACGGGGAGCAATTTGATTGAACAGGTTCATGGTTGTTTCCTCCGATGAGTGGTTTGGGAATCAGTTGACGTTGATGGCGATCTTGCGCGGCTTGGCCTGCTCCTGCTTGGGGAGCGTGACGGTCAGCACGCCGTTCTCGTAGGCGGCCGAGACCTTGTCAGCCTGCACGGCCTCCGGAATCGACACGGAGCGGTTGAGGCTGAACGACTCGTCACCCTGCTTGCGCGAGGCGCTGATGTTCAGGTAGCCGTCGACCATCTCGACGTTTATGGCATCACGGTTCACCCCGGGAAGCTCGGCGCGGACATAGGTGTTGTCCTTGTCCTCATAGAGGTCGACCGGGAAACGCGGCGCCGACGCCGGGCCGGCAAAGTCGGCCAGGGCCGATTCAAACAGACGGTCGATGTCAGTCTCAAAGCCGTTCCAGGGACTGCGGTTGGAAAGCGTGGACAACTGGCCCGCGCTGCGTGGATAGGTATAACGAATGATTCGGTTCATGATGGGTTCTCCTGTTGAGGGTTGATCTTGGTGCCATGCTTGTTGCATCCGACGTGCCGACCGCCAGCCGCGCACAAATCTCGAATATTGCGGAACTTGCCACCGGAGCCGCACAAACTGACTGGGAATTTCCGACCCGCTGTGCGACAGACGACCGGGAAAGTCCGTCACTTTGACGCTTTTCCATGGCTACTCCCGGTGCCGTGGCTTCAATCCTCCCCCGCATGACCTTTGACTTTGATACCGTGATCGAACGCCGGGGCACTGATTCCCAGAAATGGCAGAAGTACGCCGGACGCGACATCCTGCCCCTCTGGGTGGCGGACATGGACTTTCTGTCGCCGCCGGCCGTCACGGCCGCCGTCCATGAGCGCGCGAACCACGGGGTTTTTGGCTACGCCCGTCCCGTCAAGGCCAGTGTCGATGCCTTTGTTGCCGCGCTCGCCAGCCGCTATGGCTGGCAGATTGACCCGGCCTGGATCGTGTGGCTCCCCGGTCTGGTGGTCGGATTGAACGTAACCTCGCAGGCCTTCGCCGCGCCGGGTGACGAGGTGCTGACCCTTACGCCCATCTATCCGCCATTCATGAGCGCGCCGAAAAACAGCGGGCGCGTTTCCGTGCAGGTGCCTTTGGTGCTCGATACCGGCGCCCGGCGCTGGGAAATCGACTGGGCGGCTTTGGAGCAGGCCGTCACCCCTCGCACCAAGCTCTTCATTTTGTGCAATCCCCACAATCCGGTGGCCCGCGTCTGGCGCCGCGACGAACTGGTGCGTTTGGGCGAGTTCTGCGTCCGGCACAACCTCGTGCTCTGCTCCGACGAGATTCATTGCGATCTCATTCTCGACGACCTGCCTCATATCCCGACCGCCCTGCTTGGTGAGGAAATCGCCCGCCGCACGATCACCCTCATGGCCCCGAGCAAGACCTACAACATGCCCGGCCTCGGCATTTCCATCGCCATCATCCCCGACGCCGGCCTGCGTGCGCAATTCAACCGCGCCGCCGCCGGCATCGTGGCCGAGGTCAACGCGCTGGCCCACACGGCTTGCGAGGCCGCCTACCGCGATTGCGAACCCTGGCGCCAGGACCTGCTCGCCTATCTCCGCAGCAACCGCGATTACCTGCTCGATTTTGTCGCCCGCGAACTGCCCGGCGTGAAGGTCGAGGCCCCCATCGAGGCCACCTACCTCGCCTGGCTCAATGTCTCCGCGCTCAACCTCGCCGATCCGATCGCCCACTTCGAGGCCCATGGCGTCGGCCTGAGCGACGGCGCCTTCTTCGGCGTCACCCGCGGCAGCCACGTGCGCCTCAACTTCGGCTGCCCGCGCGCCACGCTCACCGAGGCCATCGCCCGGATGAAGCGTGCGGTGACCGCCCGCTGAGGTTCTCGCATGCGCATCGGGTCCATCGAGTTTGGTTCGAATCTCTTTCTCTCGCCACTGGCGGGCTACACCAACCTGCCCTTCCGGCTCGTGGTGCGGGAAATCGGCGGACTCGACTGGACCACGACCGATCTCGTCAACGCCCGCTCGCTGCTCGAGAAAAACCCTCGCGGCCTGCAGCTGATCCGCACCTGCCCGGCGGAAAAGATCCTCGCCGTGCAACTCTTTGGTTCCGTGCCGGAGGAGATGCGCGACGCGGCCCTCGTCGTCGAGTCGCTCGGCATCGCCGCCGTGGACATCAACATGGGCTGCCCGGTGAAGAAGGTCGTGAGCGTCGGTGGCGGCTCCGCCATGATGACCGAGTTGAAGAAGACCGCCGCCCTCGTTCGCGGCATGGTCGAGGCCGTGAAGATACCCGTCACCGCCAAGATGCGACTCGGTTGGGATGAAAACAACCTGACCGCGCCCGATCTCGCCCGGGTCCTTGAGGATGTCGGGGTGGCCGCCATCTTCATCCACGGTCGCACCCGCGCCCAGGGCTTCGGCGGCACGGTCAACCTCGCGGGCATCCGCTCCGTGGTCCAGGCGGTCAAAAGCATTCCCGTCATCGGCAACGGTGATGTCACCACCCCGGAGGCCGCGAAAATGATGTTTGCCGAGACCGGTTGCGCCGGCGTGAGCATCGGGCGGGGTGCCTTCTATAATCCGTGGATCTTCCGCGACACCTTGCATTACCTGCAAACTGGCGAGCTCCGGCCCGAGGCCGGTTATCCTGAGCGGGCGACCGTGATGCGCCGGCACCTGGAACTGATGATCGAAGTCTTCGGCGAAGACCATGGCTGCCGCCTCTTTCGCAAGCCGGCTTCCTGGTACGCCAAGCGTTTTGGTCCGGCACGCGAATTCAAGAAGGGCGTCACCCAGTTCCGCACCCGGGCGGAATTTGAGACCCTCCTCGCCACCTATGAGAGCTGGCGCGCGCAGTTCCTCGATGCCGCTGGGGAACTGCGGGCCCAGTACCGGCCCGAAGCGATGGTCGCCTCCTTCATGCGGGACGAAGACGACCCGGCCAGCCCTCGCCGCGAGGCTATTCCCGTGCCGAAAGGGCCGGTTGATGTTTGGTAGAATTTCGGCCCGAAAGATCCTCCTGCCCGTCGGCAATCCACACACCCCGCTCTGCCAGGCACCCCTCTTCCCAGAGGGAATTTCATGTCGAGTTGATTGGGTCCCCTAAGGGAACAGGAGAGGCGCGCAGCGACGGGGAGCCCGGATCGCATCAGCGTGCGAAAAATCACGGGCGGCCCACGCTCATGTCATAATCGATGATTGAAGCAGGAGAGCGGGGGCAGTAGGCGTAGGCGCACGAATTCATCCATGTCCGATCTCCTACATCTCTGGGGCATCTATCTCGGCACACTGGTCGGCCTGCTGCCGATCATCAATCCGCTGTCTGCCGGCCCCACGTTCCTCGCCATCACCGAGGGCGACACGGACGAGCGCCGTCGTGAGCAGGCTCGCAAGGGCTGCGTCTACATGGTGGCGATTCTGGTTAGTTTTCTCGTCGGAGGTACGTTCATCATGAACTTCTTCGGGATCTCCATCCCGGGACTGCGCATCGCCGGCGGCATTCTGCTGACCGGCATCGGCATGAACATGCTCTCCGCTCCCCGGACCGACTCCTCAACCGAGGCCGAACAGCGCGAGGCCGCCCGGCGCAAGGTGGATATTTCGTTTTCACCGCTGGCGATGCCGATGCTCAGCGGTCCGGGCTCCATTGCCGTGACGCTCGGCTTCACTTCCTTCGCCACGGAATGGACGGACTACGCTGTCATCATCGCGGGCATCGTCACGGTGGCCCTGATAACCTACGCAGTCCTGCGCATGTCCAGCGGCCTGGTGCGTTTCATCGGTCCCGTCGGGGTCAATGCCATGACCAAAATCATGGGCTTTCTCATCATGAGCATGGGGGTGCAGTTCGTGGTGAACGGCACCCTGAAGATCATCACCGACCCGGCGTTGCTGCGCAGCATCCGGGCTGCGCTGACAACCACCTGACCCAAGGGCGCTCAGTTGCGCCGTTCCAGCCGTGCTCCGGTCTTGTCCTTGAAGACGATGGTGCGCGTCTCGTCGATGTAGTCCTCGAAAATCACCCCGAGTTGGGGGTTCACCAGATCGCCTGGCTGATAGGTGGTGCCACCCACGAATATCTTGGGATTGGCGCCTCCGCGCATGCCAGAAATCTTCAGGTTCTCCACCCAACCCCGGAAGGCGGTGCTGGGTGCGGGCGGCGGCGGCGGCAGGCTGGGCTTGGCGGGTTCGAGGGATTTTTCCTCGGTGGTTGACCCCGGCTCCTTGGTCGCAACCGTGACATCCCCCGTTTTGGGCTGCTCGTTCAGGATCTCGTTGATGGGTTCGGCCGCCTGCGCCTTGGCCTGCTCGACCACTTTCTGCGCCGTGGCGACTGCCTGACCCTGCACGGTGACCGGTTTCGCGACCAGCTTGGGCCGGGGCTCGGGCGGCGGTTCCGCCGTGAATTTCTGGAAAGCGACGAAGCCTCCACCGGAGAGCACCAACACAAACACCAGGCCGCCTACCAACATGACCCGCTTTTTCTTGGCCGGCGAAGCGGGCTTGCCGCTCTTGGCCGCCTCCTTGCTGGCTTCGTCCAACGCCTTTTTCAGGCCCGGAGGAGGCGGAAACTTTCCAGGAGCCGGAAAGTTCGCTCCGGCTGCAGGGCCATTTTCCCCGGTTGCCGGCGCCTTGAATGAAGGGGGTGGTGCGGCTAGCACCGGACTTGGCGCTACAGCCGGCTCGACGGCCTCTGCGGACTCGGCCGGCGCTTCCGGGGTCGGAGCAGGCTGGGGTTCCGCTGCTTTCGGCTTGAGCCCAAGTTTGAAGGCCGGCTTCGCAGCGGGTTCCGGCTGGGGGGCGTCGGGAGAGGCGGTGTCAGCAGCCGGTGCCGGGGTCTCCATGGGAGGCGTCGAGACGCGGGGCTTGAGCCGGACAGGTTCAACCTCCGCGGACGGAGCGGCCGGCGCCGGCTCATCCGCAGGCGTGGCGGCGGCGGCCTCTTCGGCCGGCGCCGGCGCAAGCTTGGGCTTCAGGCGGAAGGGCTTGGGGGCTTCAGTCTCGGTCCCGGACTCCACGGGAGTCGGGTCGGTCACGAGTGGCGACGTCTCTGCCGCCGGCTGAGCCTGAGCGGAGGTTGGTTCGGCTGCCAGCTTGGGCTTCAAACGGAGCTTGGGCGCGTTCTCTTCGCTCATGGCCCATGCCTAGCAGGTTCGGTTCTCGTCGGAAACAAAAAGATTTGGTCGTCTCCGTCATCAGCCTTGTGACCCCGGCCCGGGTGCTTAAGCTCGCCCGAGATGAAACGCGTGACGGACCCTTTGGCCGGAATCAGTTCCGGCGCCGTCAAGAAAGCCACCGGGAAAACCTGGCTCCAGTGGCTGACCCTGCTGGACAAGGAAGGCGCGGCCAAATTGCCCCACCGGGACATTGTCCGCTGGCTCCAGCAAACACAGGGCTTGCCTGACTGGTGGGGGCAGATGGTCGCCGTCGGCTACGAGCAGGCCCGTGGTCTACGGGTGAAACACCAGAAACCGGACGGATTTGAAATCAGCGTGGCCAAGACCATCGCCGCCCCGGTGGGCCAGGCCTTCGCTGCCTGGCGCGAGGCCACCTTGCGGGAACAATGGCTGCCGGACACCCCGCTGACCGTGCGCAAGGCCACACCCCACAAATCCATCCGCATCCTCTGGGCCGATGACTCGCTGCTCAGCGTGAATTTTTGGCCGAAGGGCTCGCTCAAATGCCAGGTCGTGCCCCAACACGCCAAGCTACCGACGCCAGAGGCCGCCGAAAAAATGAAGGCCTACTGGTCCGCCAAGCTCGAGGACCTGCGTGTCTTCCTGGAAAAATAGCGTGTCTGACGAGGCTGGCCGGGCGCCAACGATCTCCTGATCGACGGCGAAAGTTGAGAAGGCCCCACCTCCCACAAGGCACCGCCCGTTCGCCCGCCTAGCCAGCACATCCCCGAGAGAGCGCAGTACCGATACACTTCGCCCGCGTCCTGCAGCCAAGCACCGCACCGCCGGTATCGCCCTCGTTCCTCAAGCCCTCGTTCCAACCATGGCCAGCTGCCGCTCCTTTGCGACCAGCCACAACGGCCGGCCCTCATCATCGAGCACCGGCAAAATCCGCAGCGCCACCCGGTAACGGGAACCGTCCTTGTGGTAGTTCACCAAAGTCTCTTCGCAGACGCGCTTCTCCCGCACGGCTTCGCGGATGCGCTGCACGGCGGCCTGATCGGTCTCCGGACCTTGGAGCAGATGCCCCGGCTTGCGGCCTCTCAGCTCCGCCAAGGTGTAGCCGCATAGGGTGGTGAAAACAGGATTGGCCCACTCCAGGCATCCATCCGGAGTCGCCACGACCAGCGCTTCCGCTTCCGGGCGGGGCGACAGCCGGTCAAGGGAAGACAATAGGCGTGTCTTCAAGGACGGCGGCGGCTCCGCTTGGATGGGGAGCCGGGACATCGCCATGGCGGTCACGACTTCCTGCAAGCCCGCGACATGGGTCCGCAGCTCCTGATGATAGACCAGCACCACTTCAAAGCCCTCCCGTTCCGTTGCGGTCATCGCACCGGAGACGTAATGATAGGCCCTGTCCAGTACTGGCTCGGCTAACATGGCTCAACTGGCCGCCGCTGGTTTCCGTCCACCAAAGCCCAAGGCTTCCTTGATCCAGCCCCAGGCGCGCCGCAATCCGATCTCGCAGGTGCCGGAAATCCGGTACGTGCGGGCGAACAGCGCCTCATGCCCGAGGTAGCGCGGCGGCAGGAGGAGCAGCGTCCGGTTCTTGTCCGTCTTGGGATCGTGGCCGAGCACCTCGGAGTACAACACACCGCAACCCACCACCAGTCCCTCTCGCGGCACCGGCACGGCGCGCTCGGGCAGCACCAGCCACGGGCGGAATTTCAGGGTCAGCGCCCCATCGTCGGCCTGGTAGAGGCGGCCATAGGTGCGCGGCGGCACGCCTTCAAATTCGGCCCCGGTGAACAGCTTGTTGCCGTCCGCCAGCAGCTTGAAGCGGGTCCGCCGCACGGTGAAGAAATCCCAACAGAAAACCGTCCCAAACGTCATCAGGCGGAAGGCCCAGCCCGCCGTGAAATAGGCAATGATGATGATGAGGACCGACAAGGTCGCCCCGACCACCGGGTCGATCCAGGCGGTGGCGGTGACGAGCCCCAGCAGGGAGGTACGCACGCCTTTGAGCGCGGCATCAATCGCGCCCCAGGGGCTCAGGAGAATGAGAACATTGATCGCATGCGAGGTCATCCAAACGACGGCAAAGACCACCACGGACAACGGCACCATGAGCACACTCAGCAACCAGCTGGTGTCAAAAGTGGCGATGGGCAGCATGGCCAGACCGGTGGTGTGGATCTCGATGGTACCTTCCAAGCCCGCTGACTGCATGATCAGCTTGGAGCCGAAGGTGACCAAGGAGGGAATGACCGCGCCGGCGGCCACGAGCCCGCTGGCCTTGTTTTCGATCGTTTCCGCGATATCGAGCGGTTTTTTCCAACCAGGCGGCAGCGCCGCGCCGGCCGCATCCTTGGCGGCGACCGCGCCAACCACCAGCACGCCCACCAGCCAGAACGCCGGGTTGGCGAACCAGGGCAGCGCGGCCTTCTCCGCGTCCGTTTTGGCCTGCATCCACTGGTATGCCCCCACGGCGCTGACGCCGAGCAAGGGCGAGATCGCGATACCGGTGACCTGGGTGGCCAGGGCGGCGAGCTCCAGACCGGGCGTCTTGGTGGTCTTGGTCGCGGCCGTGCCCGTCGATTGGGCCAGCAGAGGCAGGCTCAACAAACTCAGGCACAACAGCAGTGCGATCAACGAGGCATGACGTTTCATGCCGAAGACGCTAAGCACCGGCCGACTTTTGGAAAGCCTGCAAAACACCTACTTCAAGCCTGCCCGCTGGACGACATCCTCCCACGCGTAATAATGAAAAACGCGCCCATTCGACATGGCGACGAGCAGGCCATGCGGGAAACGTTCGCCCAAAGCGCGATCGGTCACTTCGTTGCCATCACTTTCGATCGCCGCCACCGGAATGGTATCCAAACGAGGATGCTCATGAGGGTGCCCGGGCGTGCCTTCCCGGGGAAAGAGCTGAAAGGCATTGGCCTGCTGATCGGAAACCAGCACGTACCCCGTGCCGTCGCGTCGCCGGTAGATGGAGATGCCTTCGTGATCGGATGCAAACCCCGTGGTGCCAAACAGCGCCAGTTCCACGTTGGCTTCCGGCGCATCCGGATCGGCCGCGTACTTCCGCACGCCGACCGTCTCGTCGGAATAGTACACATACCCCAGCTCCGGATCCACGGCGATGGCCTCGATCTCCTTCTTGCCGCTGTAGGCGCCGAACATCCGGACCAGGGTCATTTTCACGTGACCCGTGCCATCGTCCTCCAGGCGGTACTGGGCGAGATATCCCTGCGCGGGTCCGGATTTGCCACCCACAATGGCAAACAGGGCCCCGTCCCGCGGACGCCGGTAAAGTGCGATGCCCATGGGCGCCCGGTTGGTATCACCGTCAAACACCACCAGATCACCGCGGTCCACGCTGCGCATCTCGGGCAGGGCGAAGATGCGCAACCTCTGTTCCTGCCGTTCGGTCGTGACCGCGATGTCCACCGGCCGGCCGCCGAGCATCAGGCCGTAGGCGACATCGACATTGTTGGGACGGTGCAATCCGGGCACGGTCCGTACGATCTTGCCATCAAGGTCGAAGACGTAGAGCGCGCCGTCCGCGTCCTTGTCGGTGCCAATGACGAGGCTTTGCGCCGGATCGGCCGGATTGATCCAGATGGCCGGATCATCGGTGTCGTGCTTGGTCTGTGCAGTCACGACGCGAGGCTGCAGCGCGTCCGCCCGGTAACCCGGCAGGTCCGCCGCCGCGGGCGCCTGGGCGAGCACGCTGGCCTCCATCACGGCGTCCTTGAAGGAATCATCGTCCGTGTCGTCCCACCGCACCCGGTCACGGAAGTAATCCGCCCAGAGGAACTCCTGAAAGAACACCCCTTTCTTTTCCTTGAAACCTCCGGCCTTCATCACGCCCCAGGCCAGCCCGCGCCAGGGATCTCGTTGCATGTCGAGCAAGCTGGCGGGCAAGGCCGTGGCGGGCTGGCGGTTCCCGGCCGCATCCTTCAGGTAGACGTAGTGATTGGCCTGCATCCGCGCCCAGAATACGTCCGGCGCAAGATCCGACCAGTTGGCGAAAATATGGCCATACGCGGTCTTGTCGGCCTGGGTAGACTCGATGAGCGCGCGCAAGGTGTGATGCCCGTCCGTCAGGTAGGCCACCCCCGCGGGGCCGATGACCACGGGCACGTCCTTGTCGATGAGATAGGCCTTCAGTTCGCCGGGGGACAGGGCGCTGATTTTGGCCGCCTTGTTCACCACCTCCCGCCAACCGTGGGAAAACTGCGTGGGATGCAGCTGCCGCGCGTCGATGGCGTAGGCGGCCCCGGCCGGCAGATCAGGCCGGAAAGGAACGGGCGTTCCCTGCGCCCCCACGCAAAAGAGACCCGCGGCAAGGAGAAGCAACCGGTGGACAAGGGTGGTCATGAAAGAAGGGGCGCGGGATCAGAGTTTCCAACGCAACCCGAAGTTCGCACTCCAGCCGTATTCCTCGAACTGGCCGAGGCGCTTGCCCTGGCCGTTGTTGGTCTTGAGGAACACGCGGAAGGGCTCGTCCGTGATGTTGAGCACCTCGCCGTAGAGCTCCCAGTTGTGGTTGATCTTGTAGCGAGCGGTGAAGTCGAGCTGCTGGAAACGGTCGACGAAAAGATCCTGCGCGGCACTGCCGCCGAGCGGCTCGTCCTCGCGGAGGCGTTCCGAACGGAAATTCAGGGCCAGCCGCAGAAAGAGACCGGCCTTTTCATAGGTCAGGCCCAAATTCCCGGTGCGGTCGCTCTGACCGATGAAGGGCAGTTTCTCGCCGGGGCGGGTCGGATAGGTGGCCTGGCTGTCGAGAAAGGTGATGTTGGCCATCAGGCCGAGCCCGTCGAACGGTGCGGGCAGCATGCGGAGCTGCTGCTGGTAGGCGAGTTCCAGCCCGGTGATGGAACCGTCGGAACCGTTCGCGTAGCTCGTCAGGGCATAGCTGTCCCCGTTGATGACGAGCGGCACCGGGTCCTCGTACTGGTAGGAGAAGTTCTTGATCTCCTTGTGGAAGACAGCCGCGGAAACCACCCCCAGCGAGGGCAGATAGTACTCGGCCGACGCATCCCAGTTGACGGCTTCGAGCGCCGCCAGCGCGGGGTTGCCGCGCGTGATTTCCCGATCGTCGCTGTTGACGAGCGAACGGTAGGCCGTTTCGCCAAAGGAGGGGCGGGCGATCGCGTTGGACCACGAAGCGCGCAGCACGAAGTTCTTGCCGTAGTCGTAGCGAAGATGCACCCCCGGCAGCACATTGGTATAGTTGCGCGAGGCCGTGCGGCGGGTGGACACCTCGTTGACGAGGTCGAGCTCGTTGCCGGTGGTCTCAAATTTCGTCCGCTCAATGCGGACACCGGCGAGCAGGTTGAAGCGATCCAGCGTGGTGCCGCCCATCACATAACCGGCGAGCACGTCCTCGTTGATCGTGAAGTCATCAAATTCGCTGTCTTCGAACACCCGACTGCCGGTGAAGGCACCGGGGTTGGCGTAAAAAGCCTGCTTTACCGCGGCGGTGCTGATGCGCGGTACCTTCAGGTAGGGATAGTTGCTGGCGGGCTCGGCCAGATTGGCGAAGGTGAACGTCGCCGGGGCGGTGGTGAGCTCATAGACCTCACTTTCGGAATTCTTCTCCTTGCTGCGGAGCAGACCACCGAGCTTCACGTAGCCCGGGCTGCCGGGAAAATCGTACCGGGCGTTGAGTCCGAGGTCGGACTCGGTTTCCTGGCCCGATTTGTTGGCCAGATCCACGCGCTGGAAGTTGTAGGCCGCGGGGTCATAGAAGCTCGCTCCGGCGAGCTGCGTGATGACAAACCCGTAGGCCCCGTCGGTATCGTAGCGGACGGACGTGTCGCGGGTGTTGCGACGGAAACGGGCCGTGATCTCGTCCGGACGGCGTTCCTCGCCCTTCGTGTAGCCGGCCTGGTAATCGACCTTCCAAGCGCCGAGCTGCTTCTCACCGCCGGCGGAAAGGGTGATGACCTCCTGGTCCTTTTCGCGGATGCGCAAGCGGCGGGCGAAACGGCGCAGGCCCGTGTAGGTGGCGGAGTTCGCCGTGGTCTGCGTCTTGTCCAGCGTGCCCTCGGTGAAGTCGAAGAGAGTCAGGTGACGGCTCTCGGTGTCGGTGAAGCGGTTGTAGCCCCCGTTGAAGTAGAACACCGTGCCCGAGTCCGGCCGGGCCTCGAAAGTGGCGGTCAGTCCGTAGCGATCACGGGTGATGACGTAATCACGAAATCCAATCTCTCCCATTGTGTAGAACGCCGTACCATTGTCGGCCGGCGACACCCACGCACCGCCGTTCTCAAAGTTGTGGGAACCGAATTTACGCGACTGCCAGGTTGGTGCGATCAGCAGGCCATACTGTTTGTCGGCGCCAAATCGCTGCGAAACATAACCGTTGAACTTGCTGCTGTACCGGCCGCTCTGGTCCGCATACTGGCCCTGGGCCGTCACGCTCGCGGCCAGGCCGTCCGCTTCGAACGGGCTCTTGGTGCGGATGTCCACCTGCCCACCGAGGCCCTCGCCGTCCATGTCGGGCGTGGGCACCTTGGTGACTTCGATCGCAGCGAGGGCGTCCGCCGGGATCACGTCGAGCGCCGTGGCGCGCTCGCCCAGATCGGCGCCGGCAAACGAACCGCCATTCACCTTCACGGACGTGTAGGTGTAATTGAGTCCGCGCAGCACGATGTAGCGGCCTTCACCCTGGTCGCGGTAGAGGGAGATTCCGGGAATGCGCTGGATGGCCTCGGCGGCGTTCTGGTCGGGAAAATTGCCGATCTCGTCGGAGGCGACGATATTCGCCAGGGTCGCGGAGGCCCGTTGCTGGTTAAGCGCGCGGGCCGTGCCGACGGCGGCGCCTTCGATCACGACCTTGTCGAGGTGGACGGTCTCATTGTTGAACACGACATTCAGCCGGGTGTTGCCATTGATCTCCACCTGCTGAGCGAGGGACGGGTATCCGATGTAATTGACCTCAACGGTACGGGCTCCCCCGGGCACGCTGGCGATGGTGTAGTCACCGGAGGGCCCGGTGTAGGTTTCGAGGCCGGTGGCGACCACGGTCACGCGCGCCCCGGCCAGGCTGAGGCCGGTGGAGGCGTCGGACACGCGGCCACTGAGCGTTCCGGTACCTTGGGCCTGGAGGCCGACACCCGCAAGCGCGAGGCCCAGCGTGAAGGTCCGGAGCAGCTGTTTGCTGCAAGAGAGAACGAGTGAAATGATGGTTTGCATAGGTCAGGCGCGTACCAACACGGAGCGATTTTCCATGGTCAACCCGCGACCACGGGTGTCGCGAAAACGTTACCGCCGCGAAACACCACCGTGACAATTCGACGGTCCAACCGACGGTTGCCATCGCCACTCCAGCCTGTTTGCTCGCCGGCATGCCCCTGACGAAAGCCGAGATCGCCCGCCTGCGCTCCTTGCAGGAAAAAAAGCACCGGGAGTCGCTCGGTCTCTTCGTGGTCGAGGGCGAGAAGGTCGTCGGCGAACTTCTCGCTGCCGGCTACCCATTCGAGGAAGTCTACGCCACCGATGCGTGGAAACGTGGCGCGGCGGGTCCGACCGCCGCTGATGAGTACGGAGCCGACTCCGCCAGGGCTACGACGAAACAGACGGAATCCGTGCCCAACCCGATTGCCATCACCCCCGCTGAGATGGCGCGCATCAGTCACTACCCGACCCCGGCCAGCGTGCTCGCCGTGGGCAGGATCCATCGACGGCCGCTGGACCCAGGCGCGCTTGACCACGGGCTCACCCTCGCCCTCGACGGCATTCAGGATCCCGGCAACGTCGGCACGCTCCTCCGCATCGCCGACTGGTACGCGTTCGATCGCATCCTGCTCTCCCCCGACAGCGCCGATCTCTTTTCCCAAAAGGTCATCAACGCCAGCATGGGATCCTTCGCCCGCGTGACCACCCACACCGCGCCGCTCGCCGAGGCCCTCGCCGGAGTGACCGCACCGGTGCTCGGCTGCGACCTTCAAGGCGAGGACGTCCACGCACTCGGCTCCCTGCCCAACGCCATCATTGTCATCGGCAGCGAAGGCCGCGGCATCTCGGGATCCGTCCACCCCTTGATCACGCGATTCGTCACGATTCCCAAATACGGCGGCGCCGAATCCCTCAACGCCGGCGTCGCCGCCGCCATCGTCTGCGACAACCTCCGCCGCGCCTCAAAGTAGGGCCGGTCTCCGACCGGCCTGAGCCCCCTTCGCGCCGTTCACGCCAAGCCCTCACCCAGGTCCCATGAAAAAGCCCCGGCTCCACCCGTCTTCCTCGTCTGTCATCCTGAGCGCAGCGAAGGGTCCAGTGAGACGTCCCCTCCCGCAAAACGTCCTCACTTCCCTGAGTCTGAACGTCTGCGTGACTCTTCTCCTCCTCATGCTCACCCCCAGCTTCGCCGCCGAGCCCGCCGCCGACCTCTTCGCCTACGACAAGTCCGCCCCGTTCAACCTGCAGGAGGTCGGACGCGAAACGCGCGACGCCGCCCTGATCCGCGACTTCACCTTCACGCCGGCGGACCAGCCGGTGAAAGCGTATCTGGTCACGCCCGCCACCGGTAACGGACCGCATGCCGCCATCCTCTATGTCCACTGGCTGGGCGAACCCGCCACAACGAACCGCACCGAGTTTCTCGCCGAAGCCGTCGCCCTCGCCCAACGCGGCGTGGTGTCGCTGCTCGTGGATTGCATGTGGGCCGAGCCCCAATGGTACCAGCACCGCATCCCTGAGGAAGATTACGCCCGCTCCGTGCGGCAGGTGATCGAACTGCGCCGGGCCTTCGACCTGCTGTTGGCCCAGCCCGACATCGATCCGACCCGCGTGGCCCTCGTCGGCCACGACTTCGGCGCCATGTACGGCCTGATCGCCGCCGCGCAGGATCAACGCGTCCGCACCTGTGTCCTCATGGCCTGCGTGCCGCGCCTGATCGACTGGTTTCTCTACTCCCGGCAACCCGTCGACCTCGCCGCCTACCGCCAGCAACTCGCCCCGCTGGACCCCATCCACTTCGTCCCCAAGCTCGCACCGGCCTCGGTCTATTTCCAATTCGCCAACCAGGATGAATACGTCAGCGCCGCCCAGTCTGCCGAATACTACGCCGCCGCCCTCCCCCGCAAGCAGCTGACCACCTACATCGCCGGCCACGCCCTCCACCCACCCGAAGTCGCCGCCGACCGGGTTGCCTGGCTGGAACGCGAACTGCATTTAAAGTAGGGCCGGTCTCCGACCGGCCGCCTTTACGCCTGCCCCAAACACCCCTTCTCGCGCACCGCATTCGCTGATTATTGGATTGGAGAAGCCGGACGGAACGCCGATTCCGCACGCACTCGGTGTCCTCCGTGTTCATTCTGGATTGTCCTTTCACCCCGTAGCCTATCACCGCCCGGCGACCCACTTTGCCAGGACCCGTTCGATCTCTGGCCATACCAATTCACGGGCGGCGCGCCGGTCTCCTTCCCGCATGAGTAGCTCATCGTAAGCGGTGTGCTCGTGCCGAATGTGCGCGATGACCGCCAGCCGGAGCGCGCCCTGATCCAGCACCTTCGCCGCGGCCGACCGACCCACGCGGCCGCTGTACTTTTGACAGGTCCAACCGGCGATGCGGGCGGCTTCCTCCGCCGGACACCCCGGAAAGGCAGCGCGGACCGCAGCGGTCACCTCGGCCACATACGCAGCCTCAACCCCCTCGCGCCGCATCGCCGCACGCTCACGCTGGCTGGCCCGCAGTTCGGCGTCGGCGAGGCACTCCTGCTCAGCCCGGTCGATCGCCTCCGGGGTCACGAGAATGCCTTGTCGTTCATAGCGCTGTCGCGCCCGCGCCCATTGCACGACGACCGCACGCAAGGGCGAGTGCTTCGTGGCCCGGCGCGTAAGTGCAGGGTTGCCCCTTGTGAGAAACTCCAGGTGTCCGAGGTCCGCGCAGTCGAGGCAATGCGGCTGGTCGTTCTCCATTCGGATCATGCTGCCATCAAAAAACTCCGCACCACACTCCGCGCACTTTCCGTCGCGACGGGTGAGAAAGACTACAACATCCTCCGGCTTCTGACCGCCACCGGTCGCCTTTTTGCCGGCAGACTTTCGTTGGTCATCCGGCACCTCTGTCGGTCTGTCGTTCATGGCAATTCCTGGGGTTCAGGGTGATCATCCGAGTTAGCGATTCCTCGTTTTCTTGGCCAGTCCGACCGGCCACCTTAAAACGCTACCAAATTTGTTCCCGCTTCGCTCTTCAATTTTTCATGATCCGGCCTATTGACCGCTGACCCACCCGAGCGATCCCCCGGCGGCGCCAGGTCCGCGCCAATGCGGGCATCGCGCCTTGCCAAGCTCACTCAATCGTACGTCACCCCCGCCCCCGCCAGCCAGGCATCGAGCATCCGGGCGGTGCCGAGCGTGTCGGCCCAGGTTGCCAGCGGCACCTCCCGCTCTCCCCGCGACAACGCTTCGGCCACGGCGTCAGCTTCGTAGGCGTACAGACCGACGCCGGGACTCCGGATCACCAGGGTCTCCGATCCGCCCGAGCGCCGGTGCACGTTGATCTTTTCCTCCTGACCCAGCAGGCCGGGTACGAACGGATTGGGCACCTCGATCCAGCCCGCCGTACCGTGGATATGCACGGATTGGTCGTTCCGCACCGTCGCCCCGCACGAAAGCTCGGCCAAAATATCGCCGGGAAATTGCGCCACCGCCGAGGCATAATCATCCGTGCCGACCTCCGCCCGGAAGCGGCCGGTGCCGTGAAACTCCAACGGCTCGGCAAAATCCTTGCCCGCCACCGCACCGGCGATGTGCCGGGCGTAGGTCACCGGGTAACAACCGAGATCGAGAATGGTGCTTCCGCCGAGCGCCTTGTTGAACATCCGGTGCTCCGGGTTGAAATCCATCATTACGTTAAAGGAGGCCCGGATCAGCCGCACCTCGCCAATGATTCCGCTGCGCACCAGCTCGACCACCCGCTTCGTCTGAGGGTGAAAGCGATACATGTAGGCTTCCATGAGCAGAACCCGGTGGTGCCGTGCGGCGGCGATCACGCGTTCGGTGTCGGCCAGCGAGAGCGTGAGCGGTTTTTCGCAGAGGATATGCTTGCCCGCCGCCGCCGCCTTGATCGCCCACTCGGCGTGCCACGGATGCGGTGTGCCGATGTAGACGGCCTCGACCTCCGGGTCAGCCAGCAGCGCCTCGTAGCTGCCGTGGGCCTTGGCGCCACCAAAGTCGGCGGCGAACTTCTGCGCGTCGGCCAGGCGGCGGGCGCCGACGGCGACCAAGCGGCCGGTCTGCGACTGGAGCAGGTCCGTCGTGAATTTCCGTGCGATCCAACCGGTGGTGAGAATGCCCCAGTTCAGCTTCTTTGCCATAGGTGCACTCAAGCGGGAAGCCGCCAAACGCCAAATCCGAAACGTCCCGGCTCCACAAAATCTCAAGCTCGGAACTTCTCCCTGCTCGATTCTTTGGCCTCTGGACCACCGGCGTTTGGAATTATCCCCATTCAGGCGATTTCCCGGTTGCACGCCGCACCCAGCCCGTTCCACTCGGCGCTTTTCCCGATGGATTTGCCCAACCCCGAACACGTTCTCCTCCTCGCCACCGAGCTCAAGCTCAAGGTCCACCAGGTCGCCGCGACCGCGCAACTGCTGAAGGAGGGCGCCACCGTCCCCTTCATCTCGCGCTACCGCAAGGAGGCCACGGGCGAGCTCGACGAGGTGCAGGTCACCGCCATCCGCGACCGCCTTGAACAGATGGCCCAGGTCGACGAGCGCCGCGCCGCCATCCTCGCCTCGCTCAAGGAGCGCAACCTCCTCACGCCCGCCCTCGAGGGCGCCCTCGCCGCCGCGGACACGCTCACCAAACTCGAGGACATCTATCTCCCCTACCGCCCGAAGAAGCGCACGCGCGCGACCATCGCCAAGGAAAAAGGCCTCGAGCCGCTCGCCGAGCTCCTCTGGGCGCAGGATCCCGCCACCGACGCCCTGGCCGCCGCGCAGGCGCACGTCGGCCGCGAATTCACCCTCGACGACGGCAAGAATACGCCCGGCAAGATCGAGAACGCCGAGGAAGCCTTCGCCGGCGCCCGCGACATCCTCGCCGAGCGCATGAGCGACGATGCCCAGGCCCGCGAGAAACTCCGCGTCGTCTACCGCGCCCAGGCCACCGTCGGCTCCAAGGTGCTTTACGGCAAGGACACCGATCCCGAGGCCGCCAAGTTCAAGGACTACTTCGACTGGTCGGAACCGCTGGCCAAGGCCCCTTCGCACCGCGTCCTCGCCATGCGCCGCGGCGAGAAGGAAGGGTTCCTCATCATGCGCATCACCGTCGCCGACGAACTCGCCACCCTCGCCGAGGTCGAGCCGCTCTTCGTCAAGAACCGCTCCTCCTGCGGGGAACAGGTGCGCCTGGCCGCCGCCGATGCCTGCAAGCGCCTGCTCTGCCCCGCCATCGAGACCGAGATGCGCATCGAATCCAAGAAGCGCGCCGACGAGGCCGCCATCAAGGTCTTCACCGCCAACCTCCGCGAACTCCTCCTCTCCGCCCCGCTCGGCCAGAAGGCCGTCATGGCCATCGACCCGGGCTTCCGCACCGGTTGCAAGACCGTGATGCTCGACCGTCAGGGCAAGCTCCTGCACAACGACGTCATCTACCCCGACCGCCACGCCGAGGAGGCGAAGGAAAAACTGCTCGGCTTCGTGAAGTTCTTCAACGTCGAGGCCATCGCCATCGGCAACGGCACGGCCGGCCGCGAGACCGAGTCATTCGTCCGCGCCCTCGGCCTGCCGCCCCACATCCCGGTCGTGATGGTCAACGAGTCCGGCGCGTCCATCTACTCCGCCAGCGATGTCGCGCGCGAGGAGTTCCCGGACCACGATCTCACCGTGCGCGGCGCCGTCTCCATCGGCCGCCGGCTCATGGATCCGCTCGCCGAGCTCGTGAAGCTTGATCCAAAGTCCATCGGCGTCGGCCAGTACCAACACGACGTCGACCAACCGGCGCTCAAGCGCTCGCTCGACGACACCGTCGTGAGCTCCGTCAACGGCGTGGGCGTCGAGCTCAATACCGCCTCGAAGCAGCTGCTCAGCTACGTCTCCGGCCTCAACGCCACGACCGCCGCCGCCATCGTCGCCCGCCGCAACGAGAAAGGCGCCTTCAAGACCCGCGCCGAGCTCCTCGAGGTGCCGCGCCTCGGACCCAAGGCTTATGAACAGGCCGCCGGCTTCTTGCGCATCCGCGACGCCGCCAACCCGCTCGACACCTCCGCCGTGCATCCCGAGCGCTACCCGCTCGTCGAGAAGATGGCCGCCGATCTCGGCGCCACCGTCATCGACCTGACCCGCGACGAAAAGCTGCGCAAGCGCCTCAAGCTCGAGAGCTACGTGACCCCCGAGGTCGGCCTGCCCACGCTGAAGGACATCCTCGCCGAGCTCGCGAAGCCTGGACGCGACCCGCGCGAAAAGTTCGAGACCTTCAGTTTCCAGGAAGGCGTCAACAAGCCGGAGGACCTGAAGCCCGGCATGAAACTCCCCGGCCTCGTGACCAATGTCACCGCTTTCGGCGCCTTCGTGGACATCGGCGTCCACCAGGACGGTCTCGTGCATGTCTCCCAACTCGCCGACAATTTCGTGAAGGACCCTGCCGAGGTTGTGAAGCCCCAGCAGAAGGTGATGGTCACCGTCACGGAGATCGACCTCGCGCGCAAACGCATCGCGCTGTCGATGCGCAGCAATCCCGTCATAGGACCGAAGGCACCGCTTGGCCAGGGCGGCCCGCGCTCGCCGGGCGGACCGGGTCAGGCCGGCCGCCCCGCACCGGGGCCGTCACGCTCGAGCGCACCGGCCGCACCGCAGTCGCTCAACGGCGACTGGTTCACCGCCGCGCTGAACAAGAAAAAGTGAGTCCGCGGTTCCGGACCTTGTCGGGTCGTCGCTCGCGACGACCTCGCCCGAGTGGTCGGCCCATAGCGGTCGGCCCAAGGGCCGACCCTACAAAGCAGCGGCACCGCTTCGCCTCGTCGCACCAGCTCACCTGATGTGCTGCATGCTGAAATCGGTGAATCCGAAACTCCCGGAATTTTATAGTCTGCATTTTCGGACGAGCGGGCTATACTCTGGGCATGACCCAAGAAAATACTCCCTCCCTGATCGATCCGGCCAAGTTCATCATCCGCGGCATTCATCTCGATTTGACCGAGGCCCTGAAGCAGATCGCCATGGAGAAAGCGTCCCGTCTGCTTCGGCACAATGATCACATCATCCGCGTCCGCATCGACCTCGAGCACGACAAGACCCGCGGCAGTGCCGACCAATTCGTGGCCAAGGGCCGGATTGAGATCAGCGGACCCGATCTGATCGCCAGCGTGCACAGTGAGGATGCCTACAAATCTCTCGACTTCCTGGTCGACAAGCTCGATGGCCAGCTCCGGGAACGCCACAACCATCGCAAGGACAAGCGAAACCACCCGCACCCGGCCGAGATCGAGGCAGGTTTGCCCAAGGTATAAGCGCCCCGACAAAGCAAACTTTCGGTTCGCTGCGACTGCTGCAGCCCGCCTAATAGTTGACCAGCTGGGGCACCCGGCACCCGGGCATGGGTCAGATCAACCGTATGTTCCATGCCAGCCATCCGAGAGTCGACCCGGCAAAATTCATCATCCGCGGCCTCCAGCTTGAGTTAACCGAAACCCTGCGCCAGTCCGCCGTGGAGAAAGCCTCGCACCTGTTCCGCCATCGGGAACGAATCGACCGGGTGCAGCTGGACCTCGGTATCGCCCGCAACCGGGGTCCGGCCGAACGCTTTCAGGCGAGCGGGCGGCTGGAACTGGAAGGACCCGATTTGGTCGCCAGCGTGCACAGTGAGAACGCCTACAAATCCATCGATCTGCTCGTGGCCACCTTCGATGCCATGCTGCTGCGCCGGCACCAACAGCGAGAAAAATCGGTCGCCACCGACCGACCTGACACCCCCACGGGGTGACTTGTTCACGGCCGATAGCGATCAGTGAAAGGAACTGATCTGAGCCAAAGATTTCCGCCGGGTGGCGTGCACCGGCACCTGCGCATTTTCCGCCGGATAGCCGGTGACGAGCAGGAGAAACGGTTTCTCGCTGGCGGGTCGTCCGCAGATCTCGTTCAAAAAGCCCATGGGACTGGGCGTGTGCGTCAGCGTGGCCAATCCGGCCTGATGCAACGCTGCGATCAGAAAGCCGCAGGCCAGTCCCGTGGACTCCTTCGCGTAATACGTCGGGTGCGTCTCGCCCGAGGCGCTTTGGTAACTGTTGACGGCAAACACGGCGATCAGCCAGGGCGCGGTCTCGAGAAAGGACTTGTTTGCATCGGTGCCGAGCGGTGCCAGTGCGGCAAGCCAGGCATCCGAAGCCCGGTTGGCGTAGAACAGTTTCTCTTCCTCCTCGGCGGCAAAACGGATGCGGCGCTTGACCGCGGGATCGCCCACGACCGCAAAATGCCAAGGCTGCAGATTGGCCCCGCTGGGCGCGCTGCCGGCGGTGCGCAGCGCGGTCTCGATCAGGGCGCGTGGCACCGGCCGGCTGGAAAAATCGCGCACACTGCGCCGGGTGGCCATCGCCGCTGCAAAGGCCTCCGCCCGGGCCTGCATCTCGGCCGCCGGGATCTCCCGGAAGTTGAGCGGAGTCGTTTCCACGTTGGGATCAGCGGTAGGGCTGGTGCAGTTCGACCGGCTTGGCCTTGGCGCGTAGCCGCAGGTTGAGCATTTCCACGCCGAAGGCGAAGGCCATGGAGAAGTAGATGTAACCCTTCGGGATGTGCTGCCCGAGCGACTCGCCCACCAGCATCACGCCGATCAGGATCAGGAAACTCAGCGCCAGCATCTTCAGTGTGGGATGCCGGTTCACGAAATCACTGATCGACTTCGCGAAGACCAGCATCACGCCCAACGCGATGACCACCGCCGCGATCATGACCCACAGGTGGTTGGCCATGCCGACCGCCGTGATCACGGAGTCGAGGGAAAACACGATGTCGAGCAGGAGGATCTGGATGATCGTGCCCCGGAACGAGGCGCCCCTTTTTCCGCCGCCCGTGTCGTGTCCGTCCGCTCCTTCCAGTTTCTCGTGGATTTCCACGACGCTCTTGCCGATCAGAAACAGGCCGCCCACGAGCAGAATCAGGCTCTTGCCCGTCACGTCCACGGACATGACCGGCAGGACAAACAGCACCTTCGTCAGGCTCATGACCCAGCTGATGCTGCACAGCAGCAAAATCCGGGTGATCAACGCCAGGCTCAGGCCGAGTTTGCGGGCCTTGTCCTGTTGCTCCGCCGGCAGTTTGCCCGCGAGGATCGAGATGAAGATGATGTTGTCGATGCCGAGCACGATCTCGAGCGCGGTCAGCGTGAAGAGCGATATCCAGATCTGGGGATCAGCGAGAAATTCCATGGGGATGAGTGCTTGAACGCGCAGTCAGCCCGAAGCCCCGCCGACCGTCAACCTGCCAACCGGTGGAAAACCCCGGCCCTGTTTCCAATCCTAGAAACCACAGAACACACGGAATACACAGAAATTTCGCTCACGGCCACAGAATCAGGCCGGGCAAACCGGGACCCCGTCAATCAATCCTCCGTTCTCTCCGTGCGCTCCTGTGCCACCCTGCTTTCTTTCCGTGTATTCCGTGTCTTCCGTGTCGTCCGTGGTGATCCCTGCCTTGGTCGAAAATGCCCTTCTTCCCTCATCGCATACTTCGCGCTGCTTCGCGCCTCTTCTCGGCCAAACCCACCCCTCACGGCACCAGGCCCACGAAAGCCAACCCAAACTTGACCCACGCCGGGATGGTGAACACCGCCACCGCCGTCGTGCCCAGGATGATCTGCACCGCCACCAGCGGCTGGCCTCCATAAATGCGCGCCACGATGACCGAGATGACCGCGGTCGGCATCGCGGCCTGCACCACCAGCACCTGTTTCAACGCGTCTGAAATCGGGGCATAACGCGCCGCCAGCAGAAAGACCCACGGCAGCACCGCCAGGCGCAGCAACCACGCCGTTAAAATCACCCGCGGATTCACCAGTTGCCGGGGATCATTCAGGTGCGGGGCGAAGGTCGCTCCGGTCATGAGCAACCCCAGCGGAATCGCACAGACCGCGAGCCCGTGGATGAAGATCCAGACCACCTCGGGAATATGGTCACCCGCCCCGGTCAGCTTGAGCACCAGCGCAAAGATCAGCGCCAGCAGCGGAGCGTTGATAAGCTTGCGCCACGCCGCCCGGGGAGAATCTCCCGTCACAATCAGCACGCCGACCGTCCAGATCGCCGCCTCGACGCCGGCATTGTGCATCAGCAGAAACGCCCGGCTCTCGGGCCCGAAGAGCGTGTCCATCAGCGGCAGCGGCAGGTAGCCGTAGTTGGTCAGACCGACCGCCAGCGCAAAGGTCCGCAACCCATGCCCGATCGTCAGGCCAAGGCCTCGCGCCACGTACCAGGAAATGGCGAGTGAGAGCACCGTCAGGACAAACCCCGCCAGCGGCGGCAGCAGCACATCCCCCGCGCCGGACACGGCCGAGCGATGGACCACCGACTCGAAAATCAGCGCCGGCATGAGCACGCGGATGATGAGGTTGAGCAACGTCTCCTCCCCGGCCTCGCTGATCCACCCGAAGCGCCGCAACGGCAGCCCCAGCCCGATGAGCGCCAGCACCGGCGCCACCGCGAGCAACAACTGGGTGTAGGACATCATGCGCTCATCGCTTTGCCGGCGAGCCAGCCCGTTGTCCATGCGTTTTGAAAATTGAATCCGCCCGTGATGCCGTCCACGTCGAGGAACTCGCCCGCGAAATGCAGGCCGGGCACGAGGCGGCTCTCCATCGTCTTGAAATCCACCTCGGTCCGGCGCACGCCGCCGCAGGTGACGAACTCCTCCTTGAACGTGCTCTTGCCGTCCACGGCGAACTCCGCCTCACACACCTGCGCCGCCAGCGCGCGCAGGGGCGCGTTGCCGATGCCCGTCCAGATCGCATCGGGCGCGAGGCCGGCCGCGGTCACGAGCTTCTCCCACAGGCGCGACGGCAGCCCGAGCGGACACCACGTCGTGATCTGCTTCTTCGGGTTGGTCGCGCGCGCCTGCTCCAGCGCGGCGCGGGCCGTCTCCGGGTTGAACTTCGGCGCCCAGTTGACCCGGAGTTTGAACCGGTAGCCACACTCGCTGAGGGCGCGCGCGCCCCACGCCGACAGCTTCAGAATCGCCGGGCCACTCAGGCCCCAGTGCGTGACGAGCAACGGACCCTGCTCGGAGAGTTTTTGCCCCACGACCGCCGTGGCGGCTTCCTCGACCGAGACGCCGGCAAGATCAACCAGCCGCGGGTCCTTGATATTGAACGTGAACAACGAGGGCACCGGCGGCTCGATCGTGTGGCCAAACTGCGCGGCGATCGTGAAACCCGCGTTGGAGCGGTTGCCGCCCGCGGCCAGCAACAGGCGGTCGGCGGAGACGGTTTCGCCGGTGGTGAGGCGGAGTTGAAATGGTGGGACACCGCCTCCGGACGCGTTTTCGGCCAGCGCGGTCGGGACGCCGCGCTCCACCCCTTTCACGCCGCAATTAGTCCGGATCACCACGCCGGCCTGCCGGGCGGCACCCATCAGGCAGTCGATGATCGTCTGCGAGCTGTCGGTGACGGGAAACATGCGTCCGTCGGCCTCCGTTTTCAGCTTCACGCCGCGCGCCTCGAACCACTCGACCGTGTCGCGCGGCTGCCAGCGGGAGAAAGCTCCCAGCAATTCGCGCGCGCCACGCGGGTAGCGCTTCACCAGCTCGCGGGGCTCGAAGCAGGCATGCGTGACGTTGCAGCGCCCGCCACCCGAAACCTTCACCTTGGCCAGCAGGTGCGCGGTCGCTTCGTAGATCGTGACGGTGCAATCCGGCGCAGCTTCCGCCGCCGTGATGGCGGCGAAAAAGCCGGCCGCCCCGCCACCCACGATCGCCAGGTTTCGTTTGCCCATTCCCGGCAGCGTGCGGGCGGCTTCCGCACTTGTCCAAAAATAAAACGCCGCAACCTACCCCTAGGTTGCGGCGTTTGCACACCCACGTTTCTAACCCGTGGAAAATCAGTTGTCTTTCTTCTCGCGACGGTCTTCGCGGCGCTCGCGGCGCTTTTCCATGCCGTCGCGCATCTTGTCGGCTTTCGCGCGCTGCTCGGGAGTCATGAGCGCCTGACGCTGCTCCTGGTAGCTCTTGTGGATCGACTGCATCTTGGTGCGACGGTCTTCCTTGGACATCGAGGTGTCGGCCCGGAGGGCTTCAACTTCGGCTTTTTCCTTTTGGTTCAGTTCCTTGATCTTGGCCTTCTGGTCGGCGCTCAGGCCGAGCTCGTCGCCGAGGCGATCGCCCATTTCTTGCATGCGTTCACGGCGTTCACCACCGGGACCGGCGGGTTTGTCCGCGGCCCGCAGGGCGGGCAGGGCGGCGAGAGTGGCACCAAGAGCGAGGATGAGGAGATGACGGGAGGTTTTCATTTTTTAGGGATAAATTGCGGTTCGGGGGATGAGACGCGATGCCGCCGCCCGGGTTTCGTTTTCGAAAAAATATTTTTCTCCGACCACCCACGAGGCATCCTATCCTGTTCCCGACCAACCAACTCCAACACCTGCTGGACACCCGCGGTAGCATGGACCAGCGTGCTCGCATCATGATCGAAGTCAGCGGTCTTACGAAATGTTACGGCGACTTCACGGCCGTCAACGAGCTCTCCTTCACGGTTCAGCCCGGTGAGGTGATGGGTCTCGTCGGTCCGAACGGCGCCGGCAAGACGACCACGCTGCGCTGCGCCACCGGCATCATCCCGCCCACCGCCGGAACCCTGAAGGTCGCGGGGATCGACCTCGCCGCCGATCCCGTCGCGGCGAAACGCCAGCTCGCCTTCTTCGCCGACGAGCCCCGCCTCTTCGACCACCTGACCGTGCGCCAGCACCTGGCCTTTGCCGCCAAGATCTACGGGGTGCCGGCGCATGAGGAAAGGGCGACCGCGTTGCTCACCGAACTGGAGATCGCCGACAAGGCCGACCAGCTCCCGGGCGAACTTTCCCGCGGCATGAAGCAGAAACTCGTCATCGCCTGCGGCCTGCTGCACTCGCCGAAGGTCATGTATTTCGACGAGCCGCTCACCGGCCTCGACCCGCTCGGCATCCGCCGGATGAAAAACACCATCCGCCGCCTCGCGCGCGAGGAAGGCGCGGCCATCATCCTCAGCTCCCACCTGCTCAGCCTGCTGGAGGAGGTCTGCACGCATGTCCTCATCATGAAACAGGGCCGGCGCATCGCCGTGGGCACGCTGCCGGACGTCGTCGCCCAGTTCAGCCAGGGCGAGGCCGATGTGAGCCTGGAGGAGGTCTTCATCCGGGCGACGGGCAATTCGGAAACCTGAGCCGGATGCACGTCTTCGCCACCCTGCTTTATCTGCGCGCCACGACGCTGCGCAACAAGCTGCTCGGCACGCTGCGGCGCCTGCGCCAGCCAAAGTATCTTTTCGGTGCGCTCGCGGCCGTGGCGTATTTCTGGTTTTTCTTTTTCCGCCACACGAACGGTCGTGGCGGCCCCAACCACCTCTTCGCCGCCATCCTCGCGCCGGACTCCATCGAGATCGTCGCCGCGCTCGTCCTCACGCTGTTTGCCGTCCTCATCTGGGTGACGCCGGGCGACAACCCCGGCCTGGCCTTCAGCGAGGCCGAGGTCGCCTTTCTCTTTCCGGCCCCGCTCGCGAGGCGCCAGCTCATCCACTACAAGCTCATTGACGGTCTGCTCATGTCGCTGGTCGGCGCCGCCTTTTTCACGCTGCTGGCCGGCGGAATGAACGCCGGCTGGCTCGGGGCGCTGCGCCGGCTCGGGGCCTGGTGGTCGCTCAACGCCAACATCACCCTCCACCAGACCGCCGCCGCCCTGACCATCGCGCGGCTCTCCCAGGCAGGATTGACCACGGACCGCCGCCGCCTGGTGCTGATCGGCGGGCTCGGGCTGGGCCTCCTGATCATCGTGATTCTCGTGGTGCAGTCCGGGGCCGCTGCCGTCGAATGGCTGCTCTGGCCGGCGCGGCTCGCGGTGCGCCCCTTTCTCGTCCAGAACGCCGGCGACTACCTGTTGTCGCTCTGCCCCGCCATCCTGTTGGTCGCGGTTCACTATGCCTGGGTGCACCGCATGGAGAGTCCGTTCGAGGAGGCCTCGATCGCCCGGGCCCAGAAAACCGGCGAGACCATCGCCCGGATCAAGTCCGGCCGCGGGGTGCGTTTCGGCGGCAAGATCAATGCCCGTTCCGGCCCTTTCACGCTGACGGACCGCCTGCCTCCCGAAGCCGCCCTGCTGTGGAAAAACCTCATGGCCGCGCCGGCGTGGCTCAACCGCAAGGTCTTCCTGGCCGCGCTGGGCGTGATCATCCTCGGCGTCCGCTTCCTGCAGGGCCAAGCCAACATCGGCGGCCCCAAGCTGGTGACCGTGGTCGGGTTCATCGCCCTGGCGTTCCTCGCCTATTTGCTGATCATCGGCCCGCAACTCATCCGCAACGATCTCCGTAGCGACCTGCAGAATGCCGACCTGCTGAAAGCCTACCCGCTGCCGGGCTGGCGGATCTTGCTGGGGAGCCTGCTGGCACCGACCTTGATCCTGTCCTGCATCGCCTGGCTGTTGCTGCTCACCGCCGGACTCGGTCTCGTGCCCCCGGCCGGCAAGGCGCCTTGGTTCACGCCCGGCTTCCGCATCTCGGCGGGGCTGTCGCTGGCGGGGCTCATCCCTTTCCTGTGCGCGGTGCAATTGCTCGTGCCCAACGCGGCGGCCCTCCTCTTCCCGGCCTGGTCCCAGAACACCCGCCCCATGGCCGGCGGCATGGATGTCATGGGTCAGCGCCTGATCTTTTTTGCGGGCCAGTTCGTCTGCCTGCTGCTGGCCTTGCTCCCCGCCGTGGCGCTGGCTGGCCTCACCATTTTCGCCACGCAATGGCTCATCGGCCTGCCCGCCGCCGTGGCGCTGGCCGCGCTGCCCGTGCTGCTGGTGTTCGCCGGAGAAGTCTGGCTCGGCCTGCGCCTGCTCGGCCCGCGCTTCGACCGCCTGGACATCTCGTCGGAAATGAGGGCGTGAGGGATAAGAAGGAACAAGGACCAAGTATCAAGTGACGGAAACCTGGCCCACCCGCCCTCAATCTGCCCTTGGTCATCTGTTTTTTGGCCTTTGAAGTGGGAAGTCCTGCCTTTGTCCCTTGGTACTTGTCCCTTGATACTTGGTCCCCAGCTTTTGGCGTTTGGATTTTGCTATTTGGCGTTTGGCCTCCGTCCCTTGTCACTTGGTCCTTGATCCTTGATCCTTAAACTCTGGCCTTTGCTCCATGGACCTCCCCCGCCTCACCACCATTGCCCGCGACGTGGTCGCTGCCGCCGAACGCCGGTTGCCGGCCGAGGTGCGGACCGTGGCGGCCCAAGTACCGGTCTGCTACGAGGCTGTCCCCAATGAAGCCATGCTGGAGGAAGGGTGGGAAGCCGACATCCTCGGCCTCTTTGTCGGCCATGAACACGGCGGCGATCTGCGAGACGACCCCGCCCCGCTGCCACCCCAGATCCTCCTTTTCCTGGAAAACCTCTGGGACTACGCCGAGGGCGACGAGGAGGTCTTCCGCGACGAGGTCCGCCTGACCTACCTTCATGAGCTGGGCCATTACCTTGGCTGGGATGAAGATGAGGTCGCCCAACGGGGTCTCGAATAACAACCGCTCCCCGCGGACGGGTAGGGCCGGTCTCCGACCGGCCGAAGTCGCCCGAACGGCAGAGGCCAGTCAGAGACTGGCCCTACTCACGCCCCCGGCGCTACTTTGGGGTGACGCTGAATCGGTGCCTGCCATGCAGAGGCGTGGGCCGGCTGGCCCGCCCGCCGGCGGCATTACCCGGGACGGACCTCCCCTCACGACCCACCTTCCCCGGTCAGTAATCGTCGCCCGGTGAACTAGGGCTTTCATTCCCCGGATGAATGTGTTTATTCAATCTTTAGGCAAACTGGCTCCCTTTTCCAGAATGCCTGTCCTTTTAACACATGAAGAAGTTCCTCACCGCCATTCTCAGTCTGGCCGCCCTGGCCGTCACGCTGCCCGCCGCAGGTTTCGACCGCGCGGACGTCATTACCCAGCTCGATACCTGCGAGGCCATCCTCCAGGACATGCAGGGTAACGTGAAAACCGCCATTCCCGCCGAGGTCCTCCGCCGGGCGAAGGGCATCATCGTCGTGAACCAGTTTCAGGGCGGCTTCATCTTCGGCATCAAGGACGGCTACGGGGTCGCCATGGTCCGCCGCCCCAACGGCAAGTGGTCCGTACCCGCCTTCCTGCGCGCCGGCGAGTTCAGCTTCGGCCTCCAGGTCGGGGCCAAGGCCATCAACGCGGTCTACGTCCTCATGGACGACAACGCCTCCCGCCTGCTCTTCCGCAACCGCATGAACCTTGGCGTTGACGCCAAAGTCGTCGCCGGCATTCGCAACGCCGACAGCGAGGCCGTCACCAAGGCCCTGCCCGTCGACGCCAACGTCTACGTCTATCACGCCGTCGAGGGCCTCTACGCCGGCGCCACGATCAAGACCGGTTTCCTCTCCCCGCACCAGCGCGCCAACGAGCTTTTCTACAACAGCTCCCACCGCATGCCCGAGCTGCTCTACAGCGACTGGGTCACGCCGCCGACCGAGGCCCGCTTCATCATGGACTACGTGACGCGCCTCACGAACTGATCCACGAATCTTTCCCACCCAAAACCCGCCGCATCCCGGCGGGTTTTTTGTTGGCTCTTTTCGTCGGACGGCGAGGTCCTGACGCCGCCCGGCTCCTCGGGCACTGTCCTCACCCCCGCCGCTCCCGCAGATAATTCACCAGCTCCACCAACACCGTCTCGGCCACGCGTTCCTGCACCATGACGCGATCCGCGCCGGGCACTTCAATCAGGCCTGAAAGGATCACCGCCGCTCCCCGGTGCCGGTGACAGAGCGCCCACCAGGCATGCGGCGTACGCACCCGCTGCTTCGGCGCCGGCTCCGCATAGCCCGTGGTTGCGACCGCCAGATCGGCGCCAAACAGCTGACAGGCGCCGGCCGCCATCTCGACCGCCACCCGCTGGGAAACACAGTCCACCGACCGGGCATGCGTCCGGTTCACGCCGAGCAATTTGACCTTCTGCGCCAGCGAATACGCGGTCACACCGCCCAGAAAATAATCCGACGCCCCCGACACCGCGGCAATCCGCGCCTGCACCTGCCCGGCCGTGAGACTCTCGGCCACCGCGAGCGTAAGCGCCGGTTTGCGCAGGATCAGTTTCTTCAGTTCGGCGGCGGTGCTCATGCCACCAGCCTGAAGATCGAGCCCGCCTTGTCCAGTCCGGTGGAGGGCCGGACTCCTGACCGGCCGCGGCCCTTCGCCGCCTCACTTCGAATGCTCGAGCAACCACGCGTACAGGTCCTGCCCGGCGTAAACCCGGATCCACGTGTCGTGGCCCATGTCCGCCTCGATCGTGAAGCGCACGTCGGTATGACCAAGTTTCTCGAGCTCGTTCAGCAACGGATAGAAATATTTCACCCGGTTGTCCGTCGCATCCCGCCCGCCCGCGAAACACCAGACGGGCATCCGGGCCGCGGCGAGCGCGGGTGCCAGCCGGGGAGCCCCGGCCCCGACCACCGGGGCAATGGCCGCAAACCGCTCGGGGTGCTGCGCCGCGAGAAACCAGGTGCCTTTGCCTCCCTCGCTCAAGCCGGTGAGCGTGACGCGGCGGGCATCGCCTTTGTAGTGCGCCAGCACGTTATCCACCATGGCCAGGAGTTCGTCGGCCATGGTGTTCCAGCTGTTCGCACTCTCGGCGTAATTTTCCAGCTTGGCCGGGACCTCCTCGGACAACTGACCCTGCATCGGCTCCTTGCTGCGCGGATGCCAAGGGTACGGATTGATACCGTCGGCCTTGCGCTGCGGAATGTCGGCGCGTCGGCGGTTCTTGATATAGTCGACCTCCCCCTGGTCGTACATCGGCAGCTGCGGTGAAATGATCACGAAAGGCAGGTCCCGCCGCTGGCACCACGCCTCGAAGAGCGGTCCGTGCATCAGCACATAGTCGAGATCAGCCTTGCCGTCCCCCCGCTCACCGTTGCCGTGCAGGAACAGCATCACCGGCCACTTCTCCCGCTGCGCAAAACCGCGCGGCAGGTACACGAAGTAGTCACGCTCGGCGTTCATTGCCGCGCTGTGATACGGGACACGGAGCAGCTGCGGTTCAGAGAGACTGGCGGCCGAGGCCGTCAGGCCAAGGACGGCGGTCAGCCACAACGCGACAAGGGATTTGCTCATGGGGTCAGGAAGGCTGTCCCGATGGAAACCACCCCGGCGATGACTTCAACCCGTCATTGGGGCCGGTCGACGGCTATTTCTCCGCCGCCAGAATCCGGCGCACGCGCCAGCGCTGGCCCTTGTCCACGATGAAGCCGACGCAGCTTTTCGCCCCGCAGCGACACGGATGGTTGCGCCAGTTCTCGTAGGCGAAGCCGTAATCGTAGGTCAGTTCCTCACCGGGCGCGATGTCGCGGAGGGCGCAGACCCAGATCTTGCCGGAATAGTTCAGCGTCTCGCAGTTCGGTTCGCAGGCATGGTTGATGCGGCGCGCCGGGTTCCACGCCACCCCGCCGTCGATATCGTGCCGGTTCGTCAGCTCCATCACATACACGCAGCCGTCTTCCCCGGCGTCGCGGCGGGCCTGGCGCTGGTCCTCCCGGCGCTGCGCCTCGGCCTTGGTGATGCGCTCCCCGACATACTCGATGATCTTCGAGTCCTTGGGGATGAAATCGCGGGCGTAGATCCCGTAACCGTGCAGGCCGGACCGGCCCAGTCGCAGGTTGGCGGGCAGCTTCGGGCCTTTTCGAGCGGAGGAACGTTTTTTCATTTCAGCTCGAGCCCCACCGGACAGTGATCGCTGCCGAGGACGTTTGCCTCGATCCATGCGCGCTTGAGCCGCGGCTTCAGCGCCGCCGAGGCCATGAAATAATCAATGCGCCACCCCACGTTGTTGGCGCGGGCGCCGGCCCGGTACGTCCACCAGCTGTAGTGTCCGCCCCCCTTCTCAAACTGCCGGAACGTGTCGATGAAACCCGCGCCGAGATAATCGCGGAAACCGGCGCGCTCCTCGTCCGAAAAACCCGGATTGCCCACGTTCTCCTTGGGTCGGGCGAGATCGATCTCCTCGTGCGCCACGTTGAGGTCGCCACAGAATACCACCGGCTTCTTCTTCTCGAGCTTGCGCACATGCGCGAGCAGCGCCCGGTCCCACGCCTGGCGGAAACCGAGGCGCGCCAGCTCCGGCTGGGCATTGGGCACATAGACGCCGACAAAATAACCGTCCGCCAACTCGATGGTGATCGCGCGTCCCTCGGCGTCGTGCTCCGCCGAGCCCAGGCCCAGCTGCACGCTGAGCGGCTGGCTGCGCGTGAAGACCGCCGTGCCGCTGTAGCCTTTTTTCTGCGCGGCGTTCCACACCACTTCATAGCCCTTGGGCCAGACCACACCCTGCACGTCACCCGGCTGGGCCTTGACCTCTTGCAGGCAGATCACGTCAGCCTTGGACGCGGCCATCCAATCCAGCAGCCCCTTGCCGAGCGCCGCCCGCACCCCGTTCACGTTCCACGAAAGCATTTTCATTCCGGCCAGTCGGCGCGATTCCTGGCAATGCCGCAAGCCGTAGTTTGGCCGTGTTTGATATTTGGATTTTGTGATTTGACCGGGGATCAAGGGCTGACCGGGTTGGCGCGGTGGTTCCTGTTGCAGGTCCCGGCTCAACGCCCAACGACGAACCACTAACTCCTAGCCCCCCTACCGGTCATAAGCCGCGCTCCATTGTTGTCATCCGCCGGCCGGGACTAGATGGTGACGGCTTCCGTGAGTTCCTCCTGTTTCCAACCTCTGCCCCTCGGGCAACCCATCCCGGCCAGTCCGCACGCCGTGGCCTGCAGCCTGCCCACCATGCGCGACGTGCGCGGCTATGAGGAAAAGGATCCGGCCGTCGTTAGCCGGCTCACCAACGGCTACCCGCGCTTCGTCGTCCACCCTTTCGCCCGCCAGCTGGCGGCCCACTGCGTCGAGACCACGCCGACCTTGCACGGTCGCACGCTCTGGCTGACCACCTCCGCAGCCATGGCTCGGTCTCTGGCCGAGCACCTCAACCCGGCGCGCGGGGCCGAGATCTTTGCCTCGGCCGGGCTGAACGGCGTGTCACATCCGGCGTCCGCCGAAACGGCCGCCCTCGCCAAGACCTTCCTCCAGCACGTCGGCGGTTTTCTCTCCTCTCGCGAGGCCGAGGATTATCTCGTGGCGCTCAGGCTGCGGCCCGCGCTCCACGCGGAATCCTCATACGCCGGTGACGCCCCGGCGGAAATCCGCCGCCAGCTCCGCGCCGTGCTGTCCGGCACGACCGACGACGACATTTTTCTGAGCAACTGCGGCATGAGCGCCATCCATGCCGCCTTCCGCGCCGTCAACGCCGTGCAGGCGCCGCGCGGCCGCACTGTCTGGCTCCAGCTCGGCTGGCTCTACCTCGACACGATCGCGATCCTCAAGAAATTCACGCCCTCGCCGGCCGACTACGTGTACGTCCGCGATGTGGCCGATCTCGACGCGTTGCGGCGCATCTTTGCCGCGCACGGCACGCGCATCGCGGGCGTCGTCGCCGAGGTCCCGACCAACCCGCTCATCCAGACTCCCGACCTGCCCGCCATCGCCGCGCTCTGTCGCCAGCACGGCGCCCGCCTGCTGGTGGACCCGTCCATGAGTTCCGTCTTCGCGCTGGACGTCCTGCCCCATGCTGACGTCGTGATCTGCAGCCTCACCAAATACACAGCCAGCGAGGGTGACCTCACCGCAGGTCTGGCCGTGGTCAATCCGTCGGGACCCGATGCCGCCGCGTTGCGCCCCACGATTGCCGGCAGCCTCGAACCGCTCTATCCGCGCGACGCCGCCCGTCTCGCCTGGCAGATCGGGCAGACCTCCGCGGTGCTGGAAAAAATCCACGCCGCCACGCCGCAGGTCGTCGCCTTTCTCGAAAGCCATCCCGCCGTGAAAGCCGTCCACTGGGCGCTCTCCCCCGGCAGCCGGGAGAACTATCGCCGGCTCGCCCGCACCCCCGGCGCCACCGGCGGCATGATCACGTTTACCCTGCAGGAGCTCGGCGCCCTCACCCGGTTCTACGACCGCCTGCGCCTGCCCAAGGGCCCGAGCTTCGGCATGAAGACCACGCTCATCTGCCCGTTCATGTACCTGGCGCACTATGATCTCGTGACCACGCCCGCCGGCCTCGCCGAACTCGCCGCCAGCCGGCTCGACCCCGACCTCCTCCGCCTCTGCATCGGCACCGAGCCCGTCGAAGACATCATCGCCACCCTCCGCGAAGCACTGGGTTGAGGGCTCCTAATCTTTCTCCTTATCCGACTCCTACTCGTTCGCTTTATCTCTGGGTTCCGAAGATGGAGAGAAGGATGACGAGTAAGAGAAAGTGAATGAGACGACCATGGCATCCTGCACCCTTGAGCTGAAGATCATCCCCAACGCCCCGCGCAACGAGGTCGTTGGCTGGCTCGGCGGCGCGTTGAAGGTGAAGGTCCACGCCCCGGCCCTGGAAGGGCGCGCCAACGATGAGCTGCTCGACTTCCTGGCCGGGCACCTCGACCTGCCCCGCCGGGCCATCACGCTCCTCCGCGGGGACAAGTCCCGCCAAAAGATCGTGCGCATCGACGGTCTCGACGCCGCCACCCTGCGCACCCGGTTGCCAACCTATTGAAGAATACGCAAAGAAGAGACACACCCCGTCGCTTCGCGACACCCCTCTTCCTAGAGGGGACCCAATCAACTGGTCCGGAAATCCCCTCTAGGAAGAGGGGTGCCCGCCAGGGCGGGGTGTGTGGAGGAGCATCGCAAGCAGGCCGAGGCCAAGGTCACTTGTTAACGTAAGTCTCAATAGGATGGCTAAGCCGGACGCGGATTGCCGGGTTCCTTCCCGCAGCCCAGAGACTTTGCACATGAGACAACAGAGCGAACGGAGAACCATCTGTTCAGGCAAACGTCAGCCTCTCGGATCCCTCTGTTTTCTTCTGTGCCACCTCGGCCCAAGCCAGGGACGGTTACTTCCGCCAAAAGTCATCACCCCGTCTTCCGCACGAACCGCGTGATCAGCAGCATCGCCGCGCAGGCGAGACCACCCGCCAGGCCCACCCACACGCCGATCGGCCCGAGCGCCGTGTGCATCGCGAGGAAGTAAGCCAGGGGTAGCGCCACGATCCAATAGGCGACGAAGGTGATGATGGTCGGCACCCTCACATCCTGCAGTCCGCGCAGGGCCCCGATCGCGACGACCTGACTGCCGTCGAACAACTGAAAGATCGCCGCGACCACGAGCAGGTGGGTGGCGAGCGCCACGACCGCCAGATCGGGCGTGAACGCCCGCGCCAGCCAGCCTCCGCCCAGCGTGAAGACGAAAGCCGTGGTGCCCATGATCAGGACGGTCAGCCCGAGCACCCCGAACACGATCGGACGCACCGCCGCGCCCCGACCCTCGCCGCTGGCCTTGCTGACCCGGATGCTCACCGCCATCGAAAGACCCAGCGGCACCATGAAGGTGAAGGCGGCACAGCTCAACGCCACCTGATGCGCCGCGAGCGCCACCGCCCCCAGCGTGCCCATCAGCAGCGCCGCAACCGAAAAGGCCCCGATCTCAAACAGCAGGCTCACCGCCGCCGGCACGCCCATCACCAGCATCGCCCGGAAACGCCGCCACTCCAGACCCGTGGCCGGCGCCTGTTCGCGTCTGATCCAGAAGCTGATGGTCGTGACCGCCAGGGTGCGGGCCAGCAAGGTCGCCACGCCTGAGCCGGTCAGGCCCATGGCTGGCACCCCCCAATGACCCCAGATAAACACCCAGTTGAGGAACACATTCAGCCCGACATCGGCCAGCATGATGAACGTGCCGACCCACGGCCGCCCCATCGCCTCCAGGTACTGCCGCTGCGCCTGGAAGTAGAGCACGGGAATCAGCGACAGCGAGATGAGCAAAAAGAACGGCCGCGCCACAGCCACAACCGCGACCGGTTGGCCGAACCGGTGGAGCTGGGTGGATAGCCCCCACAGCAGCAGGAACGCCCCGGCCCCGGCAACCAGCGCCATGATCCGGCCATGCTTCAACCAGGCCGCGCAGCCCGTCAGGTCACCGGCGCCATGGTCCCGCGCCGTGAAGACCCCGACCGGCATCAAGAGGCCGATGCCGATGATGAAGAAAATGCCAAAGACACTCTGACAGAAAGCGGAGGCCGCCAGTTCCACGGTGCCCACCCGTCCGATCATCGCCGCATCCGTGATGCCGATCAGCATCTGGCTCATCTGCCCCATGATCATGGGCAGGGCCAGGGCCAGCGTCAGACGAAGTTCTTTGCGCACCGATTGCACCAGGTGAGGTCACCACGAAACCGTTGAAAGACACGAAAAATCCGGCCGCCCGCCCACCGCAGCCCGCCTTCGTCCGGTCCGTAACAGTTGGACCCCATAAGCGGCTTCCCGAACGGGAAGCCCGCCCCGCGCTCTGCCGTCGGAACCATGCAATCAGGGGCCACCACGCAACACACCCCGCCCTGTCGGACACCCGTTCGGCTGAGCTCACGGCCTCGGCCCTCTTCCCAGAGGGGATTCCCGGACCAGTTGATCGGGTCCCCTCTAGGAAGAGGGGTGGCGCGAAGCGACGGGGTGTGTCTCTTCTTTGCGTAATCCTCAATAGGAAACAGCTCAAGTCTCCTAACTGTAGGGGCGTCCCTTGTGGACGCCCGCGGGCGGCGACAAGCGCCGCCCCTACAAGAAATCATTATCGGCTTGTTTCTTCCCGCCCGGAGCAAATCGCGTTTTGCGGTCTAGGCTGCGTCGTTCCGCTTGCCGAGGTCGACACCGCCCAAGTCGACACCGCCCAAGTCTTCCCTTTCGCGGGTTTCATGTCTTTCGTGGTGGCCCACCTGCCATGACCCCGCTTGCCCTCGGACTCGTCCTCATCGCTGCGTTTATCCACGCCACGTGGAACTACGCTGCGAAGCGCTCCGGTGGCGGGCTGCCCTTTGTGTGGGTCTCCAGCGTGTTTGCCCTCGGGCTCTACGCCGTGGCCGGCACGGCCTACTGGCTGTGGCGTCAACCCACGCTACCGCCCGGCATCGGGTGGGTCATCGTCGGCAGCGGCCTGCTGAAAACCCTCTACTCCCTCCTCCTCCAGCGTGCCTACCGTCAGGGTGACTTCTCGCTCGTCTACCCGTTGACCCGCGGCACCGCTCCGCTGCTCGCGACGCTCGGGGCAATCGCGATCTTCGGCGAGCGTCCCACGCCGCTCGCGCTGGCCGGCGGTGCCATCATCATCGCGTGCGTCTTCCTCCTCACCGACGGCCCGCAGTCCGTCGGGCGGATTTTCCGGACAAGCCGTTCCGACAAACGCGAGGCCGCTTCTCCGTCCCCCATCGCCGGCTCATCCGGGACGACTCGCCCCACTCAAGGCGTCCTCTCCGGCCTGGCCTGCGGCACCTGCGTCGCCCTCTACACGGTTTGGGACCAGCGCGCCGTGTCGCACCTGCAGATCGCCCCTTTGCTCTACGATGGCGGCACCCAGGTTGTCCTGTTCGCCGTGCTGACCCCCTTCGCCTGGACCCGCCGCGCCGAGGTGGTGCAGACCTGGCGCGAGCACCGCGGCAAGGCCGCCCTCGTCGGTTTGCTGAGTCCGGTCGCCTATGTGCTCATCCTCACGGCCATGAGTTTCACCCCGGTCAGCTACATCGCGCCGGCCCGGGAGATCAGCATCGTGATCGGCGCCTTCTTTGGCGCGCGTCTCCTCAAGGAGGCCGATGCGCCCCGCCGCCTGCTCGCCGCCGGCGGCATGGCCGTCGGCATCATCGCCCTCGCCTTGGGCTGAAAATCGCGCAACCTGCCGCCATGCGTCGTTCCAAGGAACTCATGCTCCTCCTCGCCCTCCTCGTGGGTGCGATGATCTTCGTGCTCTGGTACGTCATCGACCGCCGGGCGAAAAACCGCGCCATGCAACCGGCCCCTGTCTCCCTCGCACCGACCCCGGCCCCCGCCACGCCTTCGGCCACGTCGGGGCTGGGACCAACGCCCGCCGCCGCACCCGCCACGCCGCCGCCCTCACCCGCCAACCCGCCCGTGACCCTCGGCACCGCCGAGACCGAACGCAAAACCATCGACTCTTCCAGCGGCCAACCGGTGGTGAAAAACACTCCGGAGGATCAGGCCGCGATTGACGCCGCCATGAAGGATATCGCCGAGGCCTCGAAGGAAGTGACCTTCGACCCGCCCGCGGCCAAGCCGGCGACCAAACCATGAGCGCCACGACCACCGCCTTGCAGGGCACCTTTGCCCTCCCGGTGTTTTTCGATCTCGGCGCAACCTTCGCCTTCGCCCTGTCCGGTGCCCTCGCGGCCATCAAGCGCCACTACGACATCGTGGGCGTGCTCGCCCTGGCGCTGGTGACGGGGCTCGGCGGCGGCCTGATCCGCGACGGCCTTTTTCTCGCGCAAGGCCCGACGCCTCTGCTCACCAACCCGCACTACCTCGAAGCCGTCGTGCTGGCGTCGCTCTGCGGAGTCTTCCTCGGTGCCCGCCTCCAGAGTTTCGGCCGGGTCATCGCCGTCTTCGACGCGCTCGGCCTCGGCGCGTACGCCGCGTTCGGCGTGCAGAAGGCGCTGCTCGCCGGACTCGCCCCGCCGGCCGCCATTCTGGTCGGCGTGGTCAACGCCGTGGGCGGCAGCATCCTGCGCGACCTCCTCTGCCGCGAGGAACCGCTCGTGTTCAAGCCCGGCCAGTTCTATTTCCTCAACGCCCTCGGCGGCGCCGTCGTCTTCGTGTTCTCCACCGCGGTGCTCGGCTGGAGCGCCAACCGCTCGGCGATCGCCACCATCGTGATCACCTTCATCTTCCGCGTGCTCACCATCGTTTTCAACTGGCGCACGGCCCCGGTCTCCTCCGGCAACCTCATCGAAAACGACCCGCCTGCGCCACCGAAGTCCTAGCGAAAAGCTGTCCGACCGGGCTCAGCCCTTGCGCAAAGCAAATTCCTTTCGCAGCCAGTCGTTCAACATCTCCTTCTCATAACGCAACGAGTCGGGATTGCTGGTACTGCTCCCCAGCATTAAACCGCCGTCGAGCAGGCGGCGTTCGCCCTCCTTCACGGTTTTCCCCGCGGCGTCCGTCAGGGCAAACCGGAAAGCCACCCGCGGCGGATAGCGGTCGCGCACGATGCGCACATCCCGCATCTGGATGCTGTGCCACGGCTCGAAGTCGCCGGCCAGGTCGATGTCAGTGAAGATGACCGTGAGCTGCTGGCCCGGGGCGAGTAGCTTCTCCGCCTGCTTTTCCAGATACTCCTGGAGGCGCGGCAGGACTTCCTCGCGACCGCGCTCGTTCTCGAAATCCGTGCTGTTGTCCTTCACGTCGACGAATTTCTCCGGGTGCTCAAAGATCACCGTGACGCGCTTGCCGGTCTCGCCCGCGGTCCCACCCTCGACCGGCGCCGCCGGCAACCCGGTGACCGCAATCCCAAGGAGCAACGCAGACAAAATCGGGCGGTAATTCGTTTTCATGGCGTGGTGGCGTGATGGTGGCGGTGAAATTGACTCCGCTTTCTCTGACCAAAACTATCCAGATCGGTGCCATATTCAACCCCCGGCCCGGTACCGGCCGCTTTGCGATTGGCGTCCGCCGGACCGGCGGCTACGAATCCTGCATGCCCTTCGTCCTCGCCCTCGACCAAGGCACGACTTCCTCCCGCGCCATCGTGTTCGACCGGCGCGGCCGTGCCCGCGGCACCGCGCAACAGGAGTTCACCCAGCATTTTCCCCAGCCCGGCTGGGTGGAGCATGACCCGCGCGATCTGTGGGAATCCACGCGCCGCACCGCCCTCGCCGCCCTCGCCGAGGCCAATCTCACCGCGCGTGACATCGTCGCCCTCGGCCTCACCAACCAACGCGAGACCACTCTGCTCTGGGATCGACGCACCGGCCACCCGCTGCACCGCGCCATCGTCTGGCAGGACCGTCGCACGGCCGCGCTCTGCGCCAAATTGAAACGCGCCGGTCACGAACCGCTCTTCCGCCGTCGGACCGGCCTGGTTCTCGATCCCTATTTTTCCGGCACGAAGCTCGCCTGGCTGCTTGATAACCTCCCCGGCGCCCGCCGCCGGGCGCAGCGCGGTGAACTCTGCTTCGGCACCGTCGACACCTGGCTGCTCTGGCAGCTCACCGGCGGTGGCGTGCACGCCACCGATGTCTCCAACGCCTCGCGCACCCTTCTGCTCAACCTCCGCACCGGCGACTGGGACCCCGAGCTCCTGAAGCTCCTGCGCATCCCGCGCGAGGTCCTGCCCGAGGTTCGCGACAGCAGCGGCTGCTTCGGCGAGGTCACCAGCGTGCCGGCCTTGCGCGGCGTCCCCATCGGCGGCATCGCGGGCGACCAGCAGGCCGCCCTGTTCGGCCAGGCCTGTTTCAAGCCCGGCATGGCCAAGAACACCTACGGCACCGGCTGCTTCCTCCTCCTGCACACGGGCGAGCAACCCGTCGTCTCGAAACACCATCTGCTCACCACCATCGCCTGGCGCATCGGCGGCAAAACCGAATACGCCCTCGAAGGCTCCGTGTTCATCGGCGGCGCCGTCGTGCAATGGCTGCGCGACGGTCTCGGTCTCATCGCCGGCTCCGCCGACGTGGAGCGCCTCGCCGCCACCGTGCGCGACAACGGCGGCGTGTATCTCGTCCCGGCCTTCGCCGGACTCGGCGCTCCGCACTGGGACGCCGGCGCGCGCGGCCTCATCACCGGCCTGACCCGCGGCAGCACCGCCGGCCACCTCGCGCGCGCCGCGGTGGAGAGCATCGCCTACCAGAGCGCCGACCTGCTCGGCGCGATGCAGGCCGATTGCGGACGAAAACTGCGCGAGCTCCGCGTCGACGGCGGCGCCACCGTCAACAACACCCTCATGCAGTTTCAAGCCGACCTGCTCCGCGTCCCCGTCGTGCGCCCGCGCACCACCGAGACCACCGCCCTCGGCGCCGCCTTCCTCGCCGGCCTCGCCGTCGGCTTCTGGAAAAACCGGGCCGAGATCGCCGCGCTCTGGTCGGCCGACCGCACCTTCAAGCCCGCCGCTCCGGCCGCCGCGACCCGCCGCGCCCAAGCCGACTGGCACGCCGCCGTGGCGCGGGCGAGATCATACGGCTGAGGAGTTTGGCGGACCCGGCAGTTCTGTGATTGAGATCCGCGGCCGGCGACCATTCGCCGTTGAGCCCGCTCAGTGCTTGTCGCCCCGCGCATCCGCGCCTCTACTCACGCCGCCGTCCCTCGCCCGACCTCCGCGGGCATCCTCCGCAAACACGCCTCCCGCCTTCCGCCATGAACTCCTACACCCCAGAGATCGACACCCTCGCCACCGACTGGTTTCGCCGCTGCCGGGAAAGTCAGCGCGTGCACTACGAATACGGCAGCAGCCTCGAGAAAAGAAACTACTGGCTGGGAGTGCCGACCATCATCCTCTCGACCGCGGTCGGCACCGCCGTGTTCGCCTCCATCGAATCCTCCACCGCGAGCGCCAAATACGGTCTCTGGTGCGGTCTGGTCAGCATGACCGCCGCCATTCTCGCCGCCTTGCAAACCTTTCTCAACCTGCCGGACCGCGCGGCCAAGCACAAGGCGGCCGGGGCCCGCTACGGGGCCATCCGCCGCCGCCTGGAGGTCCTGAAAACCATCCCGCCCGCCACGGCGGACGAAATGCGCGTGGAATTGGCCGAGATCAAGGATCAGATGGACTGCCTCGCCGCCGAGGCCCCCGGCATCCCTTCGTCGGTTAAGCAGAGAATTGATCGGGAAATGAAATCGACGGAGCATCTGCGCATCTTTCATTTGAAATCGAAAAGCAGCTAGGGCTCCCGCGGCTCAGGCCGGCCCGGCCCGCCTGATGCAATCCAGTCACATGCCCAAGCGGTGCTTGCAGCACCGTTCGCTTCCGGCAATTCTGCCGAGGTAACACCGTCTGACGCATGAAAATTTCCCGAATCGTCCCGGCCTTGCTGGCCCTCGTCCTCCTTAGCCCGGCTGCTTTCCCTCAAGATAGCTCCGAACTCGCCTCGCTCATGAGCAAGGCGCGCCGTGGCAACGGCATCGCCCAGTACAACCTGGGCCTCGCCTACGCGGAAGGCCGCGGCACCCCCGCCGATCCCTTGGAAGCCTTCGTCTGGCTCACCCTCGCCCGCGACAACGGCTCCCGCGGCCGCGCCCTCGACAATCTCCTGGCCTCCTTCGATCGGGACACCCTCGCCCTCGCCGAGAAACGCCTCAACGAACGCCGCATCGAACTCGGCCTGCGGCCCGAACCCACCACCCCGGAACCCGCCGCCGCCCCGGTGGAAAAAACCCCGGCCGCCTCGCCAACGACGCTCGGGCCCGTCGTCGTCGCGACCCCCGCCCCGGCCGCGCCAAAGCCTTCCGCCGGTCCCGACCTCAGCGCCCTCACGCGTCTCCAGGCCGAGCGCGACGCCCTGGCCGCCCGCACTACCGAGATGAATGCCGAGCTCGCCGCGCTCCGCGCCGAGCGGGATCGCGCCAGTCAAACCGTCGCCGCGCTCCAGACCGAATACGATCGCACCCGGCAGGCCCTCGTGGCTCTCCAAAACGCCCCGAAGCCCGCCCCCGATACCGCCGCGCTTGATCAGGTGACCCGCGATTTGCAAGCCGCCCAAGCCGAGTTGCAGTCCTCACGCACCTTCGGCACCCAGGTCGAGGACAGCCTCAACCGCGTCAGCGAAGAGAAGAAGGCCCTCGCAACCACGCTCCAGCAGGCCGAGACCGCCCGCGACAGCTACGCCCGCGAATTCGCCGCCGCCAAAGCCCAGCTCGCCGCCCTCGAAGCCAAGGCCGCCCAACCCACTGCCCCCGCCTACCCCGACCTCTCGGCCCGCGTCGCCGAACTCTCCCAACAACTCGCCGCCGCCAAGAACGCCGCCCCGGCCTACCCCAATCTCGCGGGCAAGGTCGCCGAACTCGAAACCGCCCTCGCCGCCGCCCGCACGGCCCGGCCCGCCTATCCCGATCTGAGCGGCAAGGTCCGCGAGCTCGAGGCCAGCCTCGCCCAGGCAGAAAAATCCCTCGCCGCCAGACCGGCCTATCCCGATCTCCGCCCCCGCGTGTCCGAACTTGAGTCCGCCCTCGCCGCCGCCAAGAACGCCGCGCCCGCCTATCCCGACTTGTCGGCCAAGGTCGCCGAACTCGAAAGCAAACTCGCCGCCAAGCCCGCCGCGCCGGCGTATCCCGACCTCACCGGAAAAGTGAAGGAGTTGGAAGCGGCCGTCGCCGCCCTCACCGCGGACGCCGCGTTGCGCCAGCGCGAGACATCCTCGCTCGCGGAGGCCCGGGCGGACGCCGAGAAATCCCGCGACGCCCTCGCTAAGCAGTTTGATGAATTCAAGAGCTCGACCGCTCCCGCCCTGCGCGAACGCACCAACCTGCAGGCGAGCGTGAAACTGCTGGAATCCGACAAGGCTTCCCTCCGCCGCCAGGCCGAGACCGCCGGCAACGAAGCCGCCCAGCTCCGCTCACAAGTGGCCGGCCTCAAGGAGCAACTCGCCGCCAAGCCCGCTGCGCCCAGCGTGCCCGACCTCTCCGGCCGCGTGGCCGAACTCGAACAGCAACTCGCGGCCGCCCGCAACGCCGCCCCCGCCTACCCCAATCTCGCCGACAAGGTCGCCGAACTGGAAAGCACCCTCGCCGCCACCGAGAAATCCCTCGCCGCCGCGAAAAACGCGAAGCCGGCGTACCCCGATCTCTCCGGTCGCGTGAGCGAACTCGAGCGGGACCTGCAGGGCGCCCAGGCCGTGAGCCAGCAGCTCCGCAATTCCATCCATGACCAGGAGCAGAAGCTCGTGAGCATGGTCGAGAAGGCCGACAGCGAAACGAAGCGCAAACTGGCGGAAGCCACCGCCGCCGCCAACCAGGCCCGCACCGAGCTCGCCGCGCTCACGGCCGAGCGCGACCAAGCCACCAAACAGCTGGCCGATCTCACGAAATCCGCGGAGACCACCCGGCGCGAACTCGCCTCGAGCCAGGCCTCCCTCGCCAAACTCAACGCCGAGCTGTCCGCCACCACGGCCGCCCGCACCACGGCCGAGCAACAGGTCGCCACCCTCACCAAGGCCAAGGAAGACGCGACCGCCGCGCTCGCCGCCGCCAAAAAAGCCGCCCCGGCCTATCCCAATCTGACCGGCAAGGTCGCCGAGTTGGAGGCCGCTCTCACGGCCGCCAAGCACGCTGCTCCGGCCTATCCCGACTTGTCGGTCAAGGTGAAGGAACTGGAGTCTGCCCTGGTCGCCGCCAAGAACACCAAGCCCGCCTACCCCGATCTCTCCGCCAAAGTCGCCGAGCTGGAGTCCCGGCTCACCGCCGCCCAGAACGCCCAGCCGACTTACCCGAACCTGACCGGCAAGGTGGACGAACTCGAAAAATTCCAACGCTCGCTCGCCCGGGAACTCGATGCGACCAAGTCCGCCCTCGCCCAGGCCAACGACAAGCTCGCCGCCCAACCCGCCGCGCCCGCCTACCCGAATCTCACCGGCAAGGTCGCCGAGCTCGAAGCCGCGCTCGCTGCCGCGAAGCAGGCGACCCCCGCTTATCCCGACCTCTCGGCCCAGGTCGCCTCACTCGAGGCTTCCCTCGCCGCCGCCCGGAAGTCCGCCCCGGCCTACCCCGATCTCAGCGCCCGCGTGCAGGAGCTCGAAGGCGCGCTCGCCGCGGCCCAACAAAAAGCCGCCGCCGGCGAACAAGCCCGCACGGAAATCGCCAAGGAATTTGAAGACCTCAAGAGCTCGACCGCCGCCGCCCAGCGCGAGCGCACCTCCCTCCAGGCAAGCGTCAAACTTCTCGAGTCCGACAAGGCTTCTCTCCGCCGCCAGGCCGAGACCTCCGGCAACGAGGCCACCCAGCTCCGCTCCCAGCTCGCCAGCCTGAAGGAGCAGCTGGCCGCCAAGCCCGCCGCGCCGACCTATCCCGATCTGTCCGGTCGTGTGGCCGAACTCGAACAGGCGCTCGCCGCCGCGCAAAAGGCTTCCCCGGCCTACCCGGATCTCTCCGGCAAGGTGGCCTCCCTGAACGAGGAAAACACCACGCTGCGCGCGGACCGCGAACGCATGCAGAAGCTGCTCGCCGATTCCGGCAGCCAGTTGCGCGACGCCACCGCGAACGCCAGCCGCGTGCAGCAGCTCGAGGGTCAGCTCGCCGACCTCACCACGCAGCTCGGCGCCGCCCAGCGGGAAGCCGCCAACCTCGCCGCCGCCCGTGACGAGGCCGTCACCAACGTGAAGGGCCTGCAGGCCACGCTGATTGACCGCACGGAGTCCGACGCCCAGCGCGCCAAGCGCGTCAGCGCGTTGGAAGAGGAAATCAGCCGCCTGCAGAGCTCGGTCGCCGCCAAGCCGGCCGCTCCCTCCCACCCCGATCTCTCCGCCAAGGTCGCCGAACTCGAGGCCCGCCTCGCCGCCAAGCCCGCGTATCCCGACCTGCGCTCCCGCGTGTCCGAACTCGAAGCGAGCCTCGCCGCCGCCAAGAAAGCGGCTCCGGCCTACCCCGATCTTTCCGGTCGCGTGAGCGAACTGGAGTCGAAACTTGCCGACGCCGAGGCCCGTCGCCGCGCGCCCACCTACCCGAATCTCGCCGGCCGCGTCTCCGAACTGGAAGGCCTCCTCGCCGATGCCAAACGCCAGTTGTCCGACACCGAGGCCCGCCTCGCCCAGGCCGCCAGCCAGCCTGCTCCCGCCGTCGTCGAGGCCGCGCCGGCCCCCGACACCTCCGCCTTGGAAAAACGCCTCGCCGAAACCGAGGATCGTCTGAGCACCGCCCTGCGGGGTTACGCCCTGCTGGAGAAGGAACGCGACGCCCTCGCCACCCAGGCCACCCAGAGCAGCGAGTCCCTGGCCGGTGAGAAAAACGCCCTCACGGCCCGCCTCTCGGAAGCCGAGGCCCGCGCCGCCCAGGCCCAGGCCGAGGTCAAGAGCCTCTCCGAAAATCTCGCGGCCCTGCAACGCGCCAACAGCCAGACCGCCAGCGACGTTTCGTCCGTCCGCACCCTCGTGCAGCAGCTCCAGGGCGCCAACGCCGTCCTCGCCCAGGAAAATTATCAGCTCAAGAGCATCCTCTCCCGGACAAATGGCACCACGCCGCCCTCGGCCCCGCGGGCGCTGCCGACGGCCCCGGCGCCTGCTCCGCGCACCCACGTCGTCGCGAGCGGTGATTCCCTCTCCAAGCTTAGCCAGGAATACTACGGTACACCCAGTCGCTGGCAGGAAATCTACAACGCCAACCGCGAAAAGCTCGGCCCCAACGGCGTCCTGCGCATCGGCACCGAGCTGCGCATCCCGTAAGGCATCAATCGCTGTGGGCGCGAGCTTGCTCGCGACTCAGCGGCTTCCGAAAGGGAGAACGCGGCCTCCGGTCGCGTTGATCGAATGCTCGCACGGGCAAACGCGTCCGGAGGGAAAACGGGCGTCGTCTAAGCGACGCCCCTACGTGGAGACTGTGCTGTAGGGGTGCCGCTTGACGGCACCCGGCTTGGGCGTGGCCGCAACCGAGTCAGGCCACAACCTCTATTGCGGTTAAGTTTCGTCCCGACCGGAGCAAAAAACGCGTTTTCCGGTTTGGGGCCGCGCCGATCCGGCAAAGCCTCAGCCCCACGCCACCACCGCGGCGAGCGCGGCGAGGGAGAGCAGCGTGCTCATCACGACGCTGCCCGCGGCGAGCTCACCATCGCCGCCCAGCTGCGTGGCCATCGTGTAGGAGGCCGCGGCCGTCGGGGTGGCGAGCATCACCAACCCGACCTGCGTCTCCGCCGGACTCAGCCCGAGCAACCGGGCCAGAAACCAACCGCCCAGGGGCAACACGACGAGTTTGCCCACCGAGGCCGCGACGATCCGTCGCCGGTTGCCCGTCAACCGCGTGGCCGCCAGCGTGCCCCCGATGCAAATCAGGGCGAGCGGCAGCGACATCTTGCCCACCATGGCTACCGAGTTGTCCAGCCACGACGGCAGCGGCCACTCGCGCCAGCCGTACACCGCGCCCAACGCACTCGACCAGATCAACGGGTTTCGCAAGATCTCGCGCACCACCCGCCCGGCCATGCCCTCGCCCGACGGGGCGTGGCTGGAAAGCAGGAGAATCACCGCCGCCGCATTGTAGAACGCCATGATCGGCGCCATGGAGAGCAACGCCGCCGTATAGAGCGGACCATGCGCCGCCGGCAGCAGCACCAGGATCGGCAGGGCGACGTAGGCGAGATTACCCCGGTAGGCCGCCTGCACAAAAGTCCCCAACGAGGCGCGCCCGATCCCCAGGTACCGGCCGGCCAGCAGGGCCAGACCGATCGTGCCGGCGGTCGCCCCGAGCACCATGACCATCAACGGCCCGGCGGGCGCCTCCTGGTGCGGCGCGGTGGCCAGACTGATGAACAGCAGGGCGGGCAGACCCAGCCAGTAAACCAGGCGGTTGGCTTCGCTGATGAATTCATCGCTCAACCACACGCGGCGACGCAGCCACCACCCGAGGGCGATGACCAGAAAGACCGGCGCGAGCGTCTCGACAATCTGCATGGACCCGGCGAGCTTGCGCCCGGCGCGGACCGGCGCGACATCATTTTGTCCGGCGACGGCCCGCCGCTCCGCCGCCAGCGACCACCGTCCACGGCGCGCCATGCCGGGATTGACTCGCCGACTTTCCAGCTTACGAATCGGCGCCCATGTCCCTCCCGACCCAGTTCACCGGCGTCACCGTCCAGACCAAGGCCAACCTCTATTTTGACGGCAAGGTCGTCAGCCACACCGTGCTGATGCCCGATGGCGCGAAGAAGACCCTCGGTCTCATCTACCCGGGTGCCTACCACTTCGGCACGGGCGCACCGGAGCGCATGGAGATCGTCGCCGGCAGCTGCCTCGTGACGCTCGATGGCGATGTGGCGATCAAGGAATACCCCACGGGTTCCTTTTTCGACGTCCCCGGCAAAAGCGGCTTCACCATCGAGGTGAAGACCGGCATCTGCGAATACATCTGCTCGTTCCTGTAAGGACGAAACAGGACTGGCGGGCGGGCGCCGTCTGACTACGCTGTCCCTGCATGGGATCCCTCATACGGCTGCTCTGGCTGGGTGCACTCACCTCGACCGTCCTGATGTCGGCGGTGGAGAAGCTGGCTGACGGCGTCTACGCGCAATTCGACACACCCCGGGGTTCGTTCACGGTCGAGCTCGACATCGCCCGCGCCCCGATGACCGCCGCGCATTTTGTCGGTCTCGCCGAGGGCCGCATCGCGGCGCGGGACGGCCAGCCCTACTACACCGGCCTGAAATGGTACCGCGTGGTCCCCGGTTTTGTCATCCAGAGCGGCAACCCCAATTATCCGGAGGAAGGCGCCGCCGGACCGGCGTTTCCCGACGAGTTCGTGCCCGGCCTGCACCACGCATCCGCCGGCGTGCTCTCCATGGCCAACCACGGGCCCGACACCAACGGCGGCGAATTCTTCCTCACGCTCGGTGGCCAGACGCGGCTCAACTACCTGCACAGCGTCTTCGGCCACGTCTTCCTCGGCCAGGAGGTCCTCCCGAAAATCCAGGCCGGCGATCCGCTCAGCATCAGGATCCTTCGCGTCGGGAAAGCCGGCCAGGCCTTCCAAGCCGATGAAGCCACGTTTCAGGCGTTGGCCGCACGCGCCGCGAAATACGCCGGCGCCGACGAGCCCGGTCCGACCGCCCATTTCGATGATCCCGCCGGCCTGCTGCCGGTTGCGCCGCCGCGGGCCCGGGCCTTCAACTTCAAACTCGCCAACTACGAGCGCGCCACCGGATTGAAAATCATGGCGCGCTTCTTCGCGCAGCCACCGCCGGCCGCCGAGGACGAAGTCGCGGGCGCGTACATGCGCCAGCTCGCCCAAAAGCTCGGCGTCGCGCGCACTGGCGTGCTGGTCGCCTTCTTCGCCCCCGATGACTGGCGCATCTGGTTTGGCGACGACGTGGTGCCGGCCTTTCTGGGCCGCCCGGTCTCACCCGACGACCTCCGCGAGGGCGGCGCCTTGCACGACGCGAAGGAGGCCCTCGTCGAGGCCGCGCTCAAGCGGGGCGATGAGGTCTTCGCCGCCGAACAGAAAGCGGCCCCGGCCGGGCCACCGCTCCCCCCGGCCCACCACCTGAAACTCCAGACCGACGCCCTCCTCGACGCCCTGCTCCTGCGTCTCGAGCCGCGCCGTCCATCCTCCCTCCCATGACCCAGACCCGCGTACTCCTGCTCTTCGGCCTGCTGCTCGCGTTCATCGCGTTTCAAGCCCGCACCGGCATCTTCCGGCGCGCCAATCCCGGCGAACCGGCAAACAAATACATGCGCCAGGTCATGGAGAACCCCCAGCTCTCCGAGGAAGACGCGGCCATCATGCGCGAGCGCTACGGCACGGCCCACGTCAACCCGTCCGGCCTGCGCTACATCGTGCGCGCCCCCGGCGAGGGCCCAACGCCGGCGCTCGGCGCCGAGGTCGTCGCGCAATACGAAGGCTTCCTGCTCGACGGCACGAAATTCGACAGCTCGATCGACCGCGGCAAACCCTTCGTCTTCCGCGTCGGCACCGGCCGCGTCATCGCGGGTTGGGACGAGGCTTTCCACACCATGAAGAAGGGCGAGAAACGCACGCTCCTCATCCCCTGGTGGCTGGGTTACGGCGCCAGTGGAAAGGACAGCATCCCGGGCAAAGCCACCCTGCGCTTCGAGGTCGAACTGCTCGACATCCGCTGAGCCGGTATCAAGGCGGCAGCATTGCGGGAGCGAGCTTGCTCGCGACCATGCACGCGCTGAGTCGCGAGCAAGCTCGCTCCCACAAAAACTTCATTCTCTCGACCCCGAGAGACACGCCGGGACCACGATTTCCCCGTCACAGCGATCCTTCTCAGAAGCTGGCCCGAAGCATTCACGTATGTGATGAGTGAAGTGCCGTAGCCAAGGACCTCAAACTCGCGACGCCTCGCGCCAGTCGTGTCTCCGGCGGCATCGCCCGGCATCTCCGATGCACGCCGGCCGATCGCTGCATGCCGCGGCCAACATTCGGCCCGGAGTGTTGTGTTGCCAGAGCCCCGATCAGCGATAGCATGCCGGTAACACCCATCCGTACCATGACGACCGCGACTTCTTGGTTGGAGGAATTGTGCGGCACCGCATTCATGCCCCACGGGCAATGCTATCTCTGGGATCCCAACCTGCTCTGGTTGCATGGGGTATCCGACAGCCTCATCGCCCTCGCCTACTTTTCGATACCGATCGCCCTGCTTTACTTCCTGCGCAGGCGGCGCGATCTGCCCTATCCGGGCATCATCACGCTTTTCGGCGCCTTCATCATCGCCTGCGGCCTGACCCATCTGCTTGAGGTGGTCACCCTGTGGCATCCGTACTACTGGCTCACCGGATCAGTCAAGGGCCTGACCGCCCTCGTGTCCCTCGCCACCGCGGTCGCGCTCATACGCATCTTGCCGGCCGCCTTGCGCCTGCCCAGTGCGCAGGAACTGAAGGAGTACAACCTCGCCCTCGAGGAAAAGGTCCGCCGGCGGACGGACGACCTCACCCGCAGCAACGACGAGTTGCGCCATGAGGTCACCCAGCGCCAGCAGGCGGAGCTGGAAGTGAAGCGACTCAACGCCGTCTTGGAATACCAGCTGGAGGAGATGCGAACCCTGGTCGACCTGCTGCCCGTGGGCGTCGGCATCGCCAAGGATGCCACCGGCCAGGACATCCAGGGCAACCAAGCTTTGTCCCGGATGCTCGGCCTGCCGGAACAAGTCAACACGTCCCTCTCCGCCCCGGAAGGCAAGGCGCCCGTCAACTTCAAGGTATTCGCTTACGGCAAGGAGCTGACCCCCGAGGAACTGCCCATCCAGCGCTGTCTGCGGGAAAACGCGCCGGTGCTCGGTCTCGAGGAAGTGATCGAGCGATCGGATGGCGTGCGGATCGTGGCGCTGGCCAACGCCGTGCCCGTGCAGGACGAGACGGGAAATTGTCGCGGCTGCGTTGCCACGTTCCAGGACATCACGTCGCTGCGGGAGATGGAAGCGCGCCGCCGCGAGATGGATCACAAGCTGCTGGACACCCAGAAACTCGAAAGCCTCGGGGTCATGGCCGGCGGCATCGCCCACGATTTCAACAATCTCCTCACCGGCATCCTCGGCAACGCCAGCCTCGCCCGCATGGAACTGTCCCCGGGATCCGCGCTGAAACCCCACCTCGAACAAATCGAGCAGGCCACGCGCCGCGCCGCCGACCTGTGCCAGCAGATGCTCGCCTACTCCGGTCGCGGCCGCTTCGTCGTGCAGACCCTCGACCTGAACGGGCTGATCAAGGACACGACCCATCTGCTGAACATATCCATCAGCAAGAACTGTGTCCTGCGGTTCAACCTCGCCGACACGCTGCCGCCCGTCACCGCCGACGCCACGCAGATGCGGCAGATCATCATGAACCTGGTCATCAACGCCTCGGAGGCGATCGGCGAGCGCAGCGGCGTCATCGCCATCGCCAGCGGGGCATTGCAGGTCGACGCCGAATACCTGGGCACCTTGACCGCCGCCGATGCCATCGCTCCCGGCAAATACGCCTACATCGAGATCAGCGACAACGGCGCCGGCATGGATGCGACCACCATCAAGAAGATCTTCGATCCGTTCTTCACCACCAAGTTCACCGGCCGCGGCCTCGGCCTGGCCGCAGTGCTTGGCATCGTCCGCGGACACAAGGGTGCGCTCAAGGTCTACAGCGAGCCCGGCAAAGGCACGACCTTCAAGCTGCTGTTGCCCGTCGCCAAGGAGGCCGCGGCCGCACCCGCCGCTTCAGTCGCCCCCGAAATGGATTGGCGGGGCCATGGCACCGTCCTGGTCGTCGACGACGAGGATTCTGTCCGTCTGGTGGCCTCGCGGCTCCTGGCGAAACTCGGGTTTGAAACCGTGACCGCGACCGACGGCCGCGATGCCCTCGAGAAATTCCGCGAGCAACCGGCCCGCTTTGCCCTTGTCCTGCTCGACCTCACCATGCCCCGGCTGGATGGCGAGGAGACCTTCCGGCAACTGCGCCATCTGCACCCGGGTGTGCGGGTCGTGCTGATGAGCGGCTTCAGTCACCACGAGGCATTGAACCGCTTTGCCGGCAAGGGACTGGCGGGCTTCATCCAGAAACCCTTTGAGGTGGCCGCCATGATCAAGACCCTGCGCGAAGTGATCCTGAAGACCTGACCGCCGGGGCCGCCGGCCGCACCGGTCCGCCACCGGACTACAACCCCAGCAGCGAGCCGCTGCGCTTGAGCCACCGCTCCGCCTCGCGCCAATCCGGACAAACCTCTCCCACCCGGGCCCAGAAGCGGTCAGAGTGATTCATTTCGCGCAGATGCATCAGCTCGTGATAAATGATGTAGTCGCGCACGCGGTCCGGGGCCTGGATCAGCCGCCAGTTGAGCGAGATCGTGCCTCCGGCCGAGCAGGAGCCCCAGCGCGAACGCTGGTTGCGCACGCTCACCTGCTTCATGTCCATGCCCGTCTCGGCCGCCAGCTCCCAGGCCCGCGCGGGCAACTCGATCTTGGCCCGGCGCGCGAAGCCCGCTTCCAGCCGCGACCGCAGATCGCCCGTCAGCGACGGCACGGGAAACACGTCGGCCGCCAGACACACCGAGGGACGCTCGCCGGCGGACGCCACACGGATCTCCGTCATCTCCCCGCGCCAGAGCACCGCCGTGCCCACGTGCCAGATTTCCGCCGGACGCGGCCGGCGCGCCTGCCGCGCCTTGGCGCGCTCCAGCCAATCCAGGTGCTGGGCGACAAATTCCCGCGCGCCGCTCTCCGTGCCGCGGGGAGGAATCGTGACCACGGCCTGGCCATCCTTGCGCAGGGTCAGCCGGTAATTTCTCGCCCGGTCGCGGCGGATCAGGACCAAGCCGTGCGCAACATCGTCAGACTCGATGACACCAGAGTCGGGCATGGTCCGTTATTTTCTCCCGAGGTTTTCGCTGAAGCGCCGGTCCGCAGAGGTGTCGGCCCAAACGCAGAAGACTGTACGTATTCCTACGCACGCGGCGCGATTGGGAGTTACCTGCTTCAGTGATTGGACTTTTTTCATCCGGTCTGTTTGTTCCCTGTCCTGGCCCGCGGTGCAAATTGTTTTATCTCAGAAGGCTTGCGGCGAACACCGGACTATATCTACTCTGACCCACCCTTTTCCCGCTGATGATCGGATCCACCCACCACGCCTCCTCTCGCCGCAGCCAGCGGGCGTTCACCTTGGTTGAGGTGATGGTGGTGATCGTGATCATCGGATTCTTGGCCGCAGCCGGGCTGCCGGGTTACCGCCACCTGACCATGCGTTCCAAGGTCACGGCGTTGGAGAATGATTTGCGCCAGTTCTCCACCGCGATTCAGACCTACACCCTGCAAAACGGCCACTGGCCCGCCAACGGTGATCCGCAGGTGGCCCCGCCCGAGATCGCGGCGGCCCTGTCGGCCAATTTCACCCGCCCGTCCCCCATCGGCGGCGTCTACAAATGGAATTTTGACGTGCCCGCCGACGGCGTCACCGCCAAGGCCGCGATCGTGGTGCAAACCAGCGCCGGCAACATCATCAGTGACGACGAGGAGCTTTTCCTGATGGTTGACCGCCAGATGGACGACGGCGTCCTCGAAACCGGCCACGTCCAGGTGGGTTCAACGAATTCGTTGGTGTTCATCATCGAAAAATGAGCGCCCCGTACCGCATTTCCCTGCTCCACCTGACCGCCGATGCCTCGGCGATCGCCCCGGCGTCCGAGCGCCTGGAGCACGGCAGCCACGAGCTCGCTGAAGTCATCCGTCTCGCCGGCCGCCTGCAGCAGCTCGACACGGCGGACAACGCCGGCACCGAGCCCGGCCTGCTGATCCACCGCGGCGAAAAGGGCTATCGCATCGCGATTCACCAAGGCCGCCTCCGCGTGCACAAGAGCATCTCGCTCTACGATGACTTCTGGACCGTCGACACCGCGGCCGACCTGGCCAGCCTCCCTCCGTTCCAGGCGGTCCTCAGCTCGAGCACTTCAAAGCCACCCCTGCGCCCCCGCGCCACCGCCAAGACCAGCAGCCCGCTCCGCGCCGCGGCCGAGGTGATCGGCTTGTTTGCCGTCGCAGTGGTGCTCGTTGCCGTCGGCCTGCGTTACGGCCTGCCCCAGAAACGCCTCAGCGATGTCCCCGCGGATGTCACCCTCATCAATTCTCCCGAGGAACAGGCCGCCGTGTTCTCCACCGTGGCCGGCAGCTATGCGACGGGGCAAACCCCCGGCAACAGCCTCGTGGTCATCCAACCCGACGGCCGGGTCAGCCTCGGCTCCATCGGCAAGGACGGCAAGGCCACTGCGCCGCGCATCCAGGAACAGGCCCGCGCCGGCCGCCGCGGCAGCATCGCCTGCATCATCACTTCCTTCGGCATCATCGCCGGCACCGAACCGCCCGAGGCCATCAACGTCGGCCGCTTCCAGTACCGCAAAGCCAAGAACGTCCAGTAACGGACGCTCAGCCCGCTTGGGTCGGATCATCGGCCATCACGCTCATCCGGACTCATGCAGCCCAGACGCAAAAACGCGTTTTGCTCCAGTCGGGAAGAAACAAGCCGGTAAGGATTTCTTGTAGGGGCGGCGCTTGTCGCCGCCCGCGGGCGTCCACCAGGGACACCCCTACAGCTCGGACCTATGAGCCGTCTCCATTATTGAGGATTACGCAAAGAAGAGACCCACCCCGTCGCTTCGCGCCACCCCTCTTGCTAGAGGGGACCAGATCAACTGGTCCGGAAATCCCCTCTAGGAAGAGGGCCGGGGTCGTGAGCTCAGCCGAACGGGTGCCCGCCAGGGCGGGGTGTGTGGGGGAGCATCGCAATCAGGCAGTGGCCGGTGTCACTTGTTAACGTGAGTCTCAAAAGGGGTGGTTGTCCACTTCGTGTATTTGGTGTGTTTCGTGGTGGCCACTGATTGAATGGTTCCCGGCCCCTTTCAAGTGGCGCATTGATTCGCGAGAATCCATGCCATTCGTGTCCAAGATCCGAAGTATCGGTCCTCACAGCACTTCGCGCACCCACTCAGGCTGACGCTCCGGTAGCACCGTCAGCCAGGCGAATCCCGCCTGCGAGCCCTGCCGGGGACCGTTGATGCAACCCGGATTCAGCCAGCGCACTCCGCCAGCGTCCGTCTCGTCCCGCGGCACATGCGTGTGACCGTGCAGGACGAACTCCACGCCCGCGGGCGCGCGCAGCGGGGGGATATGAACCAGATGAAAGCGCCAGCCCGCGCGCTTCAGGGTCAGTTGCGTCGGCCAGAGGTTGTGCCACTCGTTGTTGCCGAGCACCGCCTGCATCGGGATATCGAGCCGGGCAAACTCCGCAAACGTGGCGGGATCGCACACATCGCCGAGGTGCCAGATCTCATCAGCCTCCGTCAACCGCGCCAACAGACCGGCCGGCACGTAGTCGTGGGTGTCGGAAATGACGGCGATCCGCGTCACTTGAGAACCGGGGCTGGGTTCAGCCGCACGTAGTCGGCCTCGCGCAGGCGGGCCTCGCTCCGGCCGGCCAGCAGCTGCCACCACACCCGGGCGTTGGCCGCCACCACGATCAGCACCAGAACCAGAAACGTGCCGGTCACCACGGCATCCACGTGGTTGTTGAACACCTGCGTGCGCCAGACCGCGAGTTCCGCGTCCGTGCCGCCCGCGGCGATCTTGGCCTTGATGACCCGCGCGAGGGCGAGGAAGCCGACCGGCGCCGGGCTGAAGATCTTCATCCACCCGGCCGTCATCGTCACCGCCATCAACCAGGCCAGCGGGCCGACCGTCACCCACACATACCGCACCCGGCCCATCTTGATCAGCACGGTCGTGCCGAGCGCCAGGGCGATCACCGCCAGCAGCTGGTTGGCGACGCCGAAGATCGGCCAGAGGGAATTGATGCCGCCCAGCGGATCCACCACCCCTTGGTAGAGAAACCAGCCCCACGCGCCGACAAACAGCAGGGTCGCCACCGTGTTGCCCACCCAGGATCGCGTGTCGCCCAATGTCCGGGACAACATGCCCAGCAGATCCTGCATGAGGAATCGCCCCACCCGCGTGCCCGCGTCGATGGTCGTCAGGATAAACAAGGCCTCGAACATGATCGCAAAATGGTACCAAAGCGCCAGCGCCCCGGTGCTGATCTGACCGGCCGGGGCCGACACCGCGGCTGCGCGAGGCGTGAACACCCCGGCAAACATCTGGGCCATGCCCACCGCAAAGGTCGGCGCGCCGCCCGTGCGGCCCACCATGGTTTTCTCACCCACGCTGGCGGCAAGATCCTCCATCTGCCCGGTCGTCACGGGAAAGCCCAACGCACTCACCTTCGCCGTCACGGCGGCCGGATCACCCTTCATGTTGATCGCGAAATATTCCCCCGGCTCCATCGCACAGGCGGCGATCAACGCCATGAGCCCGACCACCATCTCCGTAACCATCGCCCCGTAGCCCACCGTGCGGATGTGGCTCTCGCGCATCAGCAGCTTCGGCGTCGTGCCCGAGGCAATCAGGGCATGGAATCCCGACACCGCCGCGCACGCGATGGTGATGAAGACAAAGGGGAACAGCGGTCCCGCCACCACCGGGCCCGTGCCATCGATGAAGCGGGTCAGGGCCGGCATCTTCAGCATCGGGGCCAGCAGCACGATCGCCACGCCCATGGCGGCCACCGTGCCGATCTTCATGAACGTGCTCAGGTAGTCGCGCGGCGCCAGCAGCAGCCACACGGGCAAAATCGAGGCCACGATGCCGTAGCCCATGATCCACCACGCCAGCGTCGTGCCGCGCAGCGTCAGCCAGCCGTCCAACGCCGAGCCGTGGATGAATTGTCCGCCCCACACCGCCAGCAGCAGCGCGGCCACGCCGCCGACACTGATCAACGCCAGGGAGCGTCCGCCAGACGGACCATAACGCATCGCGCACCCCATCGCGACCGCGATCGGCATGGTCGCGGCGATGGTGAACAAGCCCCAGGGGCTCTCGGCCAGCGCGTTGACCACGACCAGACCGAGCACCGCCAGCAAGATGACCATGATCGCGAGGATGCTCACGAGCGCCACCAACCCGGCAAACGGGCCGACCTCGTCGCGCACCATCTGGCCGAGCGATTTGCCGCCCCGGCGCACCGAGCAGAACAAAATCACGCAGTCATGCACCGCGCCGCCCAGCGTCGCGCCGATCAGCATCCAGAGCATGCCCGGCATGAAACCGAACTGCGCGGCCAGCACCGGCCCGACCAGCGGCCCGGGTCCGGCGATCGCCGCAAAGTGGTGACCGAACACGATCCACTTGTTCGTCTGCACAAAATCCCGGCCATCCTCCTGCACCACCGCCGGCGGCGCCCGCAGCTCGTCGAGCGTCAGCACCTTCGCCATCAGCCACGCCGAGTGAAACCGGTAGGAAACCGCAAACACACAGACCGCCGCGACCACGATCCACAGCGCGCTCACCGGCTCGCCGCGCGACCAGGCCAGGACGCCGATCGCGGTGACGCCCAGGGCCACGACCAAGGACCAAAGAGCAAGGCGAAGCCATGGGGGGGATTTCATGGGAAAGTCAGGGCCATAAAGGACATCCTGCGCCCGCGTCCAAGCGCGAAATACTCCGGCGCGCAACTCCGGTGGCCCGCGACGGAAGCCCGGCCGCCAGACGGGCTCGCCCGCCCGCCGGCGGATGAATATTCAGGCGAGCCCGCGACCTGCCAGCGCCGTCCGCGCGGCGCGGTTCCCGCTCAGCTGTTGAGGAGCAGTCCGGCGGTGTCGGGCGCCGCGAGCACGATCTTGCCCGGACTCTTCATCGTCGCCTGCAGATCCAGCAGCGCGAACAACGCATCGGCCACCTCGGTCTGCCGCTGCACCTCGGCGAGCGCGGCGCCGACGACCTGCGGACGAACGGCCTGCGCCTGGCCCAGCCGCTGGGCCGCCTTCTTGTCCGCCTCCGAGTGGATGATGGCGACCTCGTTCTCTCCGGCCTGGCGCATGGCGGCAGTAACCTGACGCAGGCGGTTGACGACCTTGCGCTGGATTTCCGCGATCATGCCCTTGTCCCGGAACGCGACCTTGCGGATGTAGGTCGAACCGAGGCTGAAGCCCCACTGTGAAGAGGTCGGCGAGACTTCCTCCCGCACCTTGCGGGAAAGGGCGTCGCGGTTCTCGAGCAGCACGTCGAGCTTGAGGTTGGAAAGCTGCTTCACGACGGCCGTCGCCACGTTGGCGTTGAGCGAGCCCATCGGGTCCGAATTCTGGAAGAGAAAGGCCTTGGGATCCTGGACGTACATCTCGAACCAGATGCCGACACCCATCGGGGCGCCTTCCTCGGAGTTCACCAGTTGGTTGCGCAGGTAGGCCTGATAGACCGGGGTTTGCACCGTGTAGGCCTTGCCAAAGAGCGGAAAGAGCAGCGCCTTGGGCCCGAAGTGCATGATCGGCAGAAACAGGCCGGGCTCGTCGACCTGCCCGACCACCTTGCCGAAAAAGGTATAGACGAGCACCGTGCGCTCCGGGAGCACGCGCCAGAGTTGGAATATCCGGCCGATCGCAACCAGGATAACGGTGCCCACGAAGGTGAGCATGAAGCCGATGATGACGGAAATCAGGAAGTTCATGGGACGTGGGGGTCAGATTTTCAGGACCGTCTGGGCGGCCTTTTCCCGGAGCGGCAGGGTCGCGTTGCGCAGGTAACCATCCAGCGCGGCCTTGCCACCGGAGGCATGCATGGCCGCCAGCGTGCGGCCGAGTTCGAGGATCGGGGCGGCTTCGGCCTCGGCGCGGTTCTCGGCAATCTGCACGGCCTGCTCCGCCATCTTGAGCTTCTGGTCCGCGTCGGCGCGCGCCTGGCTGATCGAGGCGGCGACCTGGTTCTGCGTCGTGTTGATGGACGCGAGGGCCTCGTCGACGTCGCTCGGCGGATCGATGTTGGTGATCAGCGCCGCATCAAGGATCACGCCGTAACGCGCGGCGGTCTTGCGGCAGGAATCCTCCATGAAGGAATTGATCAGGGACAGGTTGCGGCGCAGGTCGTTGATCGAGACGCCCTCGACCCCGCCGTCGTGGCTCTCCCCGTGAAAGGTCGCGATGCGGTCGCGCAACACCGAGATGAAATAGCCCACGACGTGGGCGGCCGGGCGGGCGACCCCGAAGAGGTAGGCGTAGAGATTGCGTTCACAGGGCTTCCAGCGGATCTGCCCCGAGATCTGCACGGTGAGGTTGTCCTTGGTCACGGCCTCGATCGTATCCTGCTTGATGTCCGGGTCCCAGGTGATGTCGATCGCCTGGATGGTCATGTCGACCTTGTAGAGTTTCTGCCAGGGCCACTTGAAATAGGGGCCGCCCGGCGGAATGACCCGGATGTTCGGGTAGTTGTAGCGCTGCTTTTCCTCTTCGGTCAGCAAGGCACCCAACTGCGGATCCGTGGCCGTCGTCCCGGGGGTGCGCTGGACCCGTCCGAACGTCGTGAGCACGCCCCTTTCCGTCGGGCCGATGGTGTAAACCCCGACGAGCAGGGTGAGAAGGGCCGCCAGGCCCACGCCAACCAATAATCCGAGCAATGTCATTGTCATCATGGGAGGAAGGATCGCGCCGGCCCAGGTCACGATCCCCACGTCATTGCCCTCACCCGTGATCAGTGGCAACCGCAATCGGGTCGCTCCCGGTTGCCGCGCGACCTCCCGCCCGCCCGCTTGCGCGCAAGCGGGGCCTCAGCCTACCAACGCCGCTCCATCCGCACTGAGCAGGTGCAGGATATCCGGCTTGGGCGTGGATTGCGCGGCGATCGCCTCGGCGTCGGCTTGGGTGAAGGCATCGCCCGTCAGCGCCATCACGGCGCCGCCGAAGCCACCGCCGGTCAGGCGGGCGCCGTAGACGGCCGGATGCTTCTCCAACAGATCCACCAAGCGGTCGAGCGCGGGCGTGCTGTTCTCAAAGAGATGCTGCGAGCTCCGGTGCGAGGCCGTCAGCAGTCGCCCGACTGCGGCCAGGTCGCCCTTTTCCAGCGCGGCGACCGCGGCCTGCACGCGGGCATGCTCGGCCACAATGTGCTGGGCGCGTTTGGCCGAGTCTGGGGACAACCGGCCCGCGAGCGGGGCCAGCTGCGCCGGCGTGAGGTCGGCCAGCAGGGCCACGCCGAGCGTCTTCGCGGCGTCGAGACATTCCCGGTGACGTGTCGCGTAATAACCGTCGATCAGGGCGTGCTTCTCCCGGGTGTTAAAAATCCACAGATGCGCCGACCCCGGAAACGGCACGACCGCAAAGGACGGCCCGCGACAGTCGATATGGACCAGATGCCCGGCCTGACCGTGCGCGCTCGTGCCCTGGTCGAGAATCCCGCACGGCACGCCGACGTGATTGTTTTCCGCATGGCGGCCGAGCGCCGCCAGCTGCGCGGGGGGCAGCCCGGGGTGTCCGGCCAGTTTCAACAGCACGAGCGCGGTCGCCAGTTCGAGCGCGGCACTGCTGCTCAGCCCGGCGCCCGCCGGCAGGTCGGAGGTCACGTAGAGGTCGAAGCCGGCCGGCTGCGGCAGCTTGAAATCACCGAGACTCTTCCAGACGCCCAGCGGGTAATTGATCCAGGAGTCCGTGCCGGTCACGCGCTCCGCCGGGACGCGCTCGAGGACTATCTGGTTGTCCGCCCCGGCGCTCTGCAGGCGGATCTTGCCGTCGGCGTTGGGCGCCGCCGCCACGGTCACATACCGGTTGATCGCCGCGCCCAGCACGGCGCCGCCGTTGTAGTCAGTGTGATTGCCGATGAACTCGATCCGGCCCGGGGCGCGGGCGATGACCGTGGGGGCGCGGCCAAAAGCTTGTTGGAACAGGGCGTCGATCTGGGGAGCGGTCGCAGCGTGCATGAGGAACCTCAGCGATGGGGGAAACGCGGGCGGAGTTCAAGCCGCCTCGTCTCCCCCGTATGAGGGAAGTCATGCCGCGGGAAAGAAGTCATGGTGCGCGGCAGATCCCGCTTTCGCCATTGCCCCTCCCGTCCGTTGATACTTTGTTCTTCGCTGTCATGACCCCGCCGACCGCCCGCCTCGATGATCTGCGCATCAAACGCGACGACCGTCCGGTCCCCGCCACCAGCCGCCGCCTTTGGCTGATTCTGATTCTCCTGCTCGTCGGCGCCGGCCTCGCCGTCTGGTACGGCACGCGGCCCAAGCCCGTGGAGGTGCGCACGACCTCCGTCCGCGCCATCACCGGCAACCCCGGCGAACGCACCGTCCTCAACGCCTCGGGCTATGTCACCGCCCGCCGCGAGGCGACCGTCTCCTCCAAGGCGACCGGCAAGGTGATGGAAATCCTCATCGAGGAGGGCGACACCGTGAAGGCCGACGATATCCTCGCCCGCATCGACGACACCAACGTCCAGGCCAACCTCCGGCTGGCGCATGCCCAGCTCGACGCCGCCAAATCCGCCATTGCCGAGACCTCCGTGCGGCTCAAGGAGGCGGAACAGGATCTGGCCCGCCAGCAGGCCCTGCTGACGCGCAGCGTCGCCGCCCAGGCCGACTTCGACCACGCCACCGCCGCCGCGGGTGCCCTCCGCGCCCGGCTGGCCCAGCAGCAGGCCGGCGTGACCGTCGCCGAACGCACCGTCGCCATCTGGCAACAACAGCTCGACGACACCATCATCCGCGCGCCCTTCGCGGGCATCGTCACCTCCAAGAACGCCCAGCCGGGCGAGATGATCTCCCCGATGTCCTCCGGCGGCTTCACCCGCACCGGCATCTGCACGATCGTGGACATGGATTCCCGCGAGATCGAAATCGACGTGAACGAAAGCTACATCAACCGCGTCACCGCCGGCCAGGAGGTCGTGGCCACCCTCGACGCCTATCCCGATTGGAAAATCCCCTGCAAGGTCATCGCCATCATCCCCACGGCCGACCGCCAGAAATCCACGGTGCGCGTCCGCGTCGGCTTCGACCAGCTCGATCCCCGCATCTTGCCGCAGATGGCGGTCAAGGTCGGCTTCCGCGACGCCGGTGCCGCCAGCGCGGCGCCGGCCACCCGCCTGGTCCTCGTGCCGAAAGGCGCCGTGCAATCGGTCGACGGTCGTGACGTGGTCTACGTCATCACCGGCGGCCGGGCCGAACGCCGGGCCGTCACCGTGGCCGGCACCCAGTCCGATGAGTCCACCGTCAGCGCCGGCCTCGCCGCCGGCGAAAGAATCGTGGTGGACGCGCCCGCCGCCCTGACCGACGGCGCGGCCGTCAAGGAGAACCCCTTATGAGCAACCCTGAGTCCACAAACGGCGCGCTGGTGCGCCTCACCGACGTTGAGAAGAAGTTTCACCGCGGCTCGGAGGACATCAACATCCTCGCCAACCTGAGCCTGTCCGTCCCCGCCGGGGAGTTCCTCGCCCTGATGGGCCCGTCCGGCTCCGGCAAGAGCACGCTGCTCAACCTGATCGGCGGCCTCGACCACCCGACCAAGGGCACGGTCGAGGTGGGCGGGGAGCGCGTCGACGGCCTCTCCGACCACCAGCTGGCCGCCTGGCGCGCCCGGCACATCGGCTTCGTCTTCCAGCTCTACAACCTCATGCCGGTCCTCACCGCGGAGCGCAACGTCGAGCTGCCGCTCCTGCTCACAAACCTCTCCCCGGCCCAGCGCAAGAAACACGTCGAGACCGCCCTCGCCGTGGTCGGCCTTTCCCACCGCGCCAAGCACTACCCGCGCACGATGTCCGGCGGCGAGCAGCAGCGCGTCGGCATCGCCCGCGGCATCGTCACCGACCCCACGCTCCTGCTCTGCGACGAGCCCACCGGCGACCTCGACCGCAAGGCCGGCGACGAGATCCTCAACCTCCTCTCCGCGCTGAACCGCGAGCAGGGCAAGACGATCATCATGGTCACCCACGACCCGCACGCCTCGGCCCGGGCCTCGCGCACGGTGTACCTCAACAAGGGCCGGCTGACCAACGAACCCGTCGCATGAAATTCTTCCCGCTCATCTGGGGCAATCTGCTGCGCCGCAAGCTGCGGACGTCCCTCACGGTCCTGTCGGTCCTCGTGGCTTTTGTGCTGTTTGGTTTCCTCTGCGCCATCAAGCAGGCGCTGGTGGGCGGCGTGGAACTCGCCGGCGCCGACCGCCTCATCGTGCGCCACAAGGTGTCGCTCATCCAGCTGCTGCCCCAGAGCTACCAGGCCCGCATGGCCAGCATCCCCGGCGTCGCCGCCGTGGCGCACCAGACCTGGTTCGGCGGCATTTATCAGGATCCGAAGAATTTCTTCATGCAGTGCCCGGTCGTGCCCGAGGACTTCATGGCCATGTTCCCCGAGTTCAAGCTCCCGCCGGAGGAGATGAAGGCCTGGCTCGCCACCCGCACCGGCTGCATCATCGGCCGCAACACCGCCAACCGCTTCAAGCTCAAGATCGGGGACAAGATCCCGATCCACTCCCCCATCTGGATGAACAAGACCTGGGAGTTCGACATCGTCGGCATCTTCGACGGCGCCAAGAAGGGCACGGACACCACCGCCCTGTTCTTCCGCTACGACTATTTCGACGAGGCGCGCCAGGGCATGAACTGGGGCACCGGCCTCGTCGGCTGGTACACCATCCGCGTCAAGGATCCCGCCAAGGCCGCCGAGGTCGCCCGGCTGGTCGATGCGGAATTCGAGAATTCCCCCGCCGAGACCAAGACCGAGCCCGAGGGCGCCTTCGCCCAGGGCTTCGCCAACCAGATCGGCAACATCGGCTTCATCGTCTCCGGTATTCTCGGGGCCGTGTTCTTCACCATCTTGCTCGTGACCGGCAGCACCATGTCCCAAGCCGTCCGCGAACGCATCGGCGAACTGGGCGTGCTGAAAGCCATCGGCTTCACCAACGGCCAGGTCGTCGCCCTCGTGCTCTCGGAATCCTGCCTCCTGACCGTGCTTGGCGGCGGCCTCGGCCTCGGCCTCGCCGTGCTGCTCACCTCCGGCGGCGACCCCACCGGCGGCATGCTGCCCATGTTCTTCCTCCCGACCCGCGACGTCCTGCTCGGCCTGACCCTGAGCATCGCCCTCGGCCTCCTCACCGGCATCTTCCCCGCCCGCACCGCCATCAAGCTCCGGGTCGCAGACGCCCTGCGGCGCATGTAGCAGCAAGCGGCGCGGAGAAGTACCAAGGGGGAGGAAGTACCAAGTTCCAAGTACCAAGTAACAAGGCCAGCCGAGCGAAACGCCAAATCTCAAAAGCCAAATCCCAAACGTCCAAACACCAAAGAAACGAATGACGGCGTGAGGAAGTGCCAAGTTCCAAGTAACAAGTAACAAATACCAAGAGCCAGCCGGCCAAACGCCAAATCTCAAAAAACAAATCACAAAGAAAAAGCTCCGCCCTCGCTAGCTCCTCGCTCCCCGCTCCCTGCTCCCCGCTAACCGCTCACTCCCTTTTCTGGCTCCTCGCTCCCAGCTCCTCGCTCCAAGCTCACTCTCACCGCTCACTGCTCACTCTTCCCTCCTCGCCCTCCGCTCCTCGCTCCCCGCTCACTCTTCCCGCTCACCCTTCCCTCCCTCCTCCCTTCTCCTTTCTCCGTCCTCCTCCTCCTTCCGCTCACTGCTCACTCTTCCCTCTCCGCCCGCATCCCATGAACAGCCTGCTCAACTGGTTCTCCCAGATCACTGCCATCACCAAGTTCGGCCTGATGAGCATTCCGCAACGGCGCGGTTCCGTGGCCGCCACGGTGTTCGGCATCGCCGGCGTGGTCGCCGTGCTCGTCGGGGTGCTCTCCATCGCCACCGGATTCAAACGCGCCATGGCCTCGTCGGGGTCCGCCGATGCCGCCATCATTCTGCGCAGCGGCGCCGACAGCGAGATGGTCAGCGGTTTCGGCCGCCCCGAGACGCGTCTCATCGCCGACGCCCCCGGCGTGGCCCGCAATGAGCAGGGTCCCCTCGCTTCCGCCGAGCTGTTTGTGATCCTCAACACCCCGAAACGCTCCACCGGCACCGACGCCAACGTCCCCCTGCGCGGCGTCGAGGGTGCCGCCATGGCCGTGCGCGACGGCATGAAGATTGTCGAGGGCCGGATGTTCGAATGGGGCAAGAACGAGGTCATTGTCGGCACCGGTGCCTCCGGACAGTTCAGCGGCCTGGAAGTCGGCGGCTCCGTCAAGGTCGGACGCGAGACCTGGCCCGTCGTCGGCAAGTTCACCGCCAGCGGCGGCTTGGCCGAATCCGAGATCTGGACCGACGCCAAGGTGCTGCAAGCTGCCTACAAGCGCGGCGACTCCTTCCAGTCGGTGTACGTCCGCCTCAACTCGGCCGGCGCATTCCCCGCGTTCAAGGATGCCCTGACCGCCAATCCCCGGCTCAACGTCAAGGTGCAGCGCCAGTCCGACTACTACGCGAGCCAGTCCGAGACGCTTTCCAAGCTGGTGACCACCCTGGGTTATCTGATCGCCGCGTTGATGGCCGTCGGCGCCATTTTTGGGGCCCTGAACACGATGTACAGCGCCGTGGCCACCCGCACCCGGGAGATCGCCACGCTGCGCGCCCTCGGCTTTGGCAGTGCCGCCGTGGTGATCGCGCTCATGTTCGAATCCCTTGTCCTCGCCCTGCTCGGCGGCGCCGTCGGCGGCGGCGTGGCCTATGCCGCCTTCAACAATTTCCAGGCCTCGACGATGAACTGGCAGAGCTTCAGTCAGGTGGCCTTCAACTTCGCCGTCACCCCGCAGCTCCTGATCAAGGGCATCATCTGGGCCACCCTGATCGGCCTCATCGGCGGCCTCCTCCCCGCCCTCCGCGCCGCCCGCCTGCCGATCGCCTCCGCGCTGCGGGAGCTTTGATCTCTTCGCGGTCGGGCGGTCTGAGGTGGGGCCCAACCAAACAGAGCATGTGACCTGCTACCGGTCCGCACGGTGGGCTCACTGCATTGACTCTTGCCTTGTTACAAAGACCGGGCTTTTCGATACCCATGGCTCGCACCGAGAAAACTGCCGACAAGCTGGATAAGGCCGACTACGAACTGCTCGCCGACTTCCGCTACACCCTGCGCAAATTTCTCGGTTTCAGCGAGGCCGCCGCCCAGAAACATGGCGTGACCCCGCAGCAATACCAGGCATTGCTGGCCATCCAGGGGTTTCCGGGCCGGGACTGGGTCACCGTCGGTGAACTCGCGGAACAAATGCAGATCGCCCACCACAGCGCCGTGGGCCTCGTCGACCGCCTGATGGCCCTGAAACTGGTGCGCCGGACCCCCTCCAAGGAAGACCGTCGGCGCGTGCAGGTGCACGTCACCACGAAGGGCCTGGGCGTGCTGGAAAGACTGTTGCGCCTGCACCGCGAGGAACTGCAAACGGTCGGACCGGCGCTGATCGGCATCTTGCATCGCGCGACCTCCGATCCAAGCGAGACCGTCTAGCCGGTCACCCACCGGCGAGCGCCTGCTGCAGATCCGCGAGCAGGTCCTCGATATCTTCCACGCCCACCGACAACCGGATCAAGCCGTCGGAGATCCCCGCCCGTTGCCGCGCCTCCGCGGGCATGCCGCGATGACTGGACATGGCCGGGCGGGTGACGAGGCTCTCCATCCCGCCCAGGCTGACCGCATGCACCACCAGACCCAGCCGGTCAATGAAGCGCGTGGCCGCCGCCTCTCCTCCCTTGAGTTCAAACGAAAGCAGGGAACCACCATGCCACATCTGCCGCTGGAACAATGCCGCCTGCGGGTGGTGGGGATCTCCGGCATAATGCACCGCTGCGACCGCCGGATGACCGGCCAGCCACTGGGCCACCGCCTGACCGTTGCGATCGTGAGCCTCCATCCGCAGAGGGAAAGTTCGCAGCCCCCGCAGGACAAGCCAGGCATCAAAGGCGTTCACGGTGCCGCCCAGATTCTTGTGAATGCGCCGGTTCTTCGCCGTGAGCGGCTCGCGCTTGACGACACACCCGCCGATCATGTCGGAATGTCCGTTCAGGAATTTGGTGGTGGAATGCACCACCCAGTCGGCCCCCGCCACGAGCGGCCGCTGGTTGAACGGTGTGGCCACCGTGTTGTCCACGATGACAGGCGCCCCACCCGCTTTGGCGGCCGCGATCGTCGCAGACAGATCGATCAGCCGCATCAGCGGGTTGGACGGAGTCTCCAACAGCACCGCCCCGGCGCCGGCCACGGCGACCGACCATGCGGCCGCATCCGTGGAGTCGACCGTCACCACAGGCAGACGGCAGACGCTCGCCAATATCTGCAAAAGTTCGAAGCTGCCGCCGTAAATATCCTGATGGGTGACCAGCGGCCCGGTCCGATCTTCCATGGCCGCCACCACGGCACACAATACGGCAGCATTGCCTGAACTGGTGATCAGCGCGCCCGCCCCGCCTTCCAGATCGGCGATTGCCTCCGCCAGCCGTTCCACCGTGGGATTGCCAAAACGCGAATAGGCATACCCCGGCTGCGCGCCCGAGAAAATCGCCTCGGCCTCGTCCGAACGGCCAAGATCAAACAGCGTGCTTTGCACGATCGGGGTCTGGAACGGCGCATTGGCCCCATCGCGTTCGTCGCGGGCCCCCGCATGGGCGCACCGCGTGCTCAGGCCGCGTTTCGCTTTCATCGTCCGTCCTCCAACAGGCCGGTGCGGCGGGTGGCCAGGTTTCGAGCAAAATGGGACTGAAACAGGAGGAGCATGGGATTGATCCGCCTTTCTCGGCGGGCTCGATCACAGTTGGCAGATTCTTGCCCTCGCCAAGATCATAATATCGGTCTACGATACTATTCACGATGAAGCCCCGCGTCGCTTCCCTCCAGCTGCAGGAATACCGCTATGGCCAGGCTGACCTTCGGAACGGTCTGCGGATCGGTGTAGCCCGCCATCTGCCCCGCGGCATCCGGCGCGACGACTACGCGGCCCGGGGCTTTTTCGACGTCTGGCTGCCTCTGCTGGCCCCCAGCCGGACCCTGGTCACCTCGTTTCGGCAAGATCGCATCACGCACCGCCAGTTCGTGCAGAAATATCGCGCGGAAATGCGGCGCCCCGAACCCCGTCAGGCGATCCGCTTGTTGGCGGCCATGGCCCGCCGCCAGCCTCTACAGGTCGGCTGCTTCTGCACCGACCCAAACCGGTGCCATCGGACCGTGCTCAAATCTTTGATCGAAGACTCGGTGGGTGATCTGCCCCGCCCCGACAGCAAGGCCGGAGAATTCTTCAGTCCAGCCTGCTCAATGCCCGACATCATGGACTGATGGGCCCGCCCAGAGAGGGAGCGATTCAGGCGGGTTTCACCACGAATGGCACCGACTGGCACGGGGCAAGGCCTTGAAGCAGTCGGACAGACCTTGAGGCGTCCCACTGAACGGTGATTCTTTCCGATCCACATTGCTGGAAAGACTCCCGCATCTGACCATCGGGGTTAATCCGTGGTCCAACGGCAGGAGCCCGCCTCAGTGATGGCGGCTGTCTGATCCGCGCCTGGCCTCGCCCGGGCGGAGCGCTCACCCGCCACCCGCCAGACCAAAGTCGCGACGATCGCCCCCGCCGTGTAGGCGACCACGTCGCAGACATCACCCGTGGCCCGGCGGAAGAGATGCGGCCCCACCACCTCGGTGGCAATCGACCAGACCCCCAGGTGATACAAAATCTCCCGCCAATCCGGGGGCGCGTCCGTCAGGCGCATCCCGAGCCACCGCTGCAACCAGAGCACCCATGGCAGGGCCGCCGGGATAAGCAAAACGTCGTCAAAATAGTTGCGCAGGAAGGCATCTTTCCACGCCAGGGGCAGGCCCCAGCGATTGACCGCGTAGAAGAGGCAGGCGACGCACCCGAGCCGATCCAGGCCATAACGGAACCGGTTCACAAGAGCGCGCAGATCGCGAGCCCGACCCCGAAAGTCAGCAGCAGTTTGAGCAGCGGATTGAAGGAAGCGAACGACGGATGGTTTTGCATGGGAAAGAGGGTCAGGCGGGGAGATCAGGTCGGGGAAGATTTGCCCGCCAGCAGCGGCCCCCGCTCTCGCCGGCGCTCTTCATCCTGCCCCCGCATCCGAGCGGCCAGGATCTCGGCCCGCCCCAGATAACCGACGACCTGGCGGACATCGCCGCGCGTCACCACCGGCAGCCGGCCGATGTCGCGCTGCAACATGAGATTCATCGCCTCGTCCAAGGTCTGGTCCGGAAACACGCTCACCGGATCCGGGGTGCCGGCGTCGATCACCGTCAACTGCTCCCCGGTCGGCCGTTGCTGGGCCCGCAGGAGGTCGCCGCGCGTGACGATTCCCGCCAAGGCGCCGTCGCGGACAATGAACGTCGCCTGACGCCGTGCCCAGGTCGAGCCAGGCTCCGCCAGCAACGCGGTCAGTTCCGCCACAGTGGTCCCGGCCTCCACCACAGCCGGTGAGCGATCCATCATTTCGCCGACCCGGATCAGCGAAAAGACATCCACGCTGTATTCCCGGGTGATGTGCTGGCCGCGCCGGGCCAGCTTCTCGGTGAGGATCGAGCGCTTGAGCAACAGGACGGTGACGCACAGGGCCGCCACGGTCCCGACAAGCAATGCCGGAAGTACATTGAGGTCATGGGTCAGTTCCAACAGGAAGACCATGCCCGTCAGGGGCGAGCGCATGGTTCCGCCCATCATCGCCGCCATACCCACCACGGCCCAAAGCCCCGGATCGCCCACGCCCAGCGCCTGGCTCAGCAGGGCACCCACGCCTCCCCCCAACATCAAAAGCGGCGCGAGCACTCCCCCGGAAGTGCCCGAACCGAGGGCGATCACCCAGACAAAACCCTTGGCCAAAATCAGTCCCACCAACGCCGCACCGATGATCTCGCCCCGCATCAGGCTATGGATCGTTTCGTAACCGACGCCGAGCACCCGGGCATCCAGCAGGCCGCCGAGCCCCACGAGCAGACCGCCAAGCGCCGGCCACCACATCCAATGAATAGGGAGACGGGCGAAACCGTCTTCGCAGGCATAGACCATCGCCGTCAGCAGCCCCGAGAAAAGCCCCGCACAAGTGCCGACAAGGAGCGCCACCCCCAGGGCGGCGGGCCCGATCACCGGATGGACAGCCACCGGAAAAATCGGCCCTTCCCCCAGCAGCGGCACCCGCAGGACCGACGCGATGATCGCCGCCGCCGCCACCGGAATGAAGCTGCGCGGCTTCCATTCAAACAGGAGCAGCTCCACCGCGAGCAACACCGCCGCGATGGGCGTGGCGAATATCGCCGCCATGCCGGCGGCCGCACCCGCCACCAGCAGCGTTTTCCGTTCGGCGGACGTCAGATGAAAGAGTTGCGCAAACAGGGAGCCAAAGGCGCCACCGGTCATGATGATCGGACCCTCCGCGCCGAAAGGTCCCCCCGTGCCGATCGACACCGCGGAAGAGACCGGTTTGAGGATCGCCACGCGCGGATTGATCAGGCTGCGGCCCAGCAGAATCGCCTCCAAGGCCTCCGGAATGCCGTGTCCGCGGATCTTTTCTGAGCCATATCGCGCCATGAAGCCGATCACGAGTCCGCCCACGGCAGGCACCAGCACCACCCACCAACTCCAAGGCTGCCCGCTCAGGACGGTTGGCTCGGAGGAAATCCGCAGGAAAAAGGCCGCATTCGTGATGACGGCAATCAGCCACAACAGCAGCTTCGCAACCAGGGCCGCGATCACCCCGATGGGCACCGCCAGCGCACAGAGCAGCAGAACGCGGCGATCGGTGGTAAAGTCGGCGAGCAGGTCATGCCGCGGCGACGGGGCGCTGGTTGGAAGGACAGTTTTCATCGACTGGAAAAGATCCGTCATTGCATCGTATTCCGATACATTACAATGTCTTTTTCTGTCCCTCCTCTTCGCCCCCACCTCGGCGCAGCCCCGTCGGACCCAGGCCCGCCCGCTGTCCTGTATGCCCACCGACCAAGCACCTTCTGATCCGAGCGTCCCTTCGAAACTGAATTCTTGGTCGCACCCTTCAGCCCGATTGCCTCAGACCGGAGAGACCCTATTGAGGTTATAGCGCAACAGCAGCGCGGTCAGCGGATCGGGGAGAGATATCAGTTGGAGGCGGCGGGCGTGCATGGCCTTCTCCCTCGGCTCCATCGGTCGTTGGGCTTGCATTTGGCGAGGCCCGGGCCAAGGTTGTTTCAACCTTTAGGCCATGCCCAACCAACTCTCCAAGTCCAAACGTCGGCAGAGCCTAGCCGAGCACGAAGGGGTATTGGCCGCTCTCGCCGAAATCGCGCGTTCTGAAAACACGACCGTGATGGCGTTGTTGCGCGAGGCGACGCGTGATTTGGTGAAGCGCAAAACAAGCGACCCGACCCAGCTTGAACGATTGCGCCAAGCGGTGTGGGAGAAAGCTCCCCGAATGCCTGCCCACTTCAAAACTGTGGCTCAGGTGGCCCGATTCAAACGCGCGCAGCGCGAGTTCGACCAGGTGCTTCTCGATCTGGCGTTGGCGAGTCCGCAGGCGATTCAGCAGCGCAACTCCGTCGTATCCCCGCGCCGGACCATCCGATTGATCGACTTCGATCAAGCCCATGCCGCCACTGCCGTCTGACGCGGAGCCGCGACCCCCCGAAGATTTTGCGCCACTTCTGGCTACGTCGGAGCCTGTGCTCTTGGTCGGCGGACAAGCCGTCAATCTCTGGGCAATGTATTACGAGACGCGAACGGCTGACCTAGCGCCGTTCGTCTCGCGAGACGTGGACGTGCTTGGCGACCGCGCCACATTGGAAGCACTCGGCAAACTCGCAGGAACCAAGCCTCAATTCTTTCCCGTGAAGCCGCCGACCAACGAAATCGGCGTGGTCATTGCCAAGGATCAGCACGGACTTCCGCTCCTCATTGAGGTTCTTCGCTACGTGCATGGTGTCAGCAACGAGGAGCTTTGTGACCCGGTTTACACCGTCGCGCTCGGGGAAACCCAGGTGCGATTGCCCGGACCGATTGCCCTGTTGCAGGCAAAAATCGCCAACGTCGCCGACATCTCCCAGATCGGCCGACAGGATGCGCGCCATGTCGTGATCCTTGTTCAGTTGCTCCCCGCCTATCTTGAGGAGCTGCAAACGGCGGCGATGGAAGGGCGACTGGAAGAACGCAAATTGATCGGTTTTCTTGAGCGATTGCTTGGCGTTGTGACCGCACCAAAGGCCAAAGCCGTGCTAAAACAACTACAGCTCGCTCCTCGCGCGCTTTTCTCCGGCCTCGGTCACAAGAAGCTGCTCAAGCTCCAGGCCTTTCTTGATAAACGCCTGCCTCGCCAAGGGTAGTTGAATTGTAAATTATACAAAATCAATCACGCCACTGAACATGCCGACCCAAAGTCCTATCATCTCCTCTGGCATTCGCGATAACTACAATCGCGGAACGGCAGGCGACTTTTGGGAGGCAGAACTACAGCGCTGCGACTACGAGCCCATCGCTGTCTCATTTCATCGGAATTACCCATCTATAGCACAAACCAAAGCTCCAGCAATTCGTGTGCACCACCACTATCGAAATGGTACAGTTCACAAAAGGCGCGGCATCATGATGTCGGTTACAACGCTATTGCCTATCTCTCTATATCCCTAGCGCAGAGCATTGCTTCGAGCATTTAACGCCCTCAATAGAACTCCAACCAATGTCCACATACGTCCAAGGCACCTTGTTCGAAAAAGGCTATTTACTGCGGACACTCGGCGCCATTGCCCATGATCCCGACGTTGCTCTAACAGAACTTGTGGCGAATTGCTGGGATGCCGGAGCCGCGACAGTTCATGTCACAATTCCCGATTCCATAGGAGGTGAACTTAAGGTCAGCGATGATGGGGCCGGAATGCTCACCGACGAATTCCTGAAACGATGGATGAAGCTTGGCTACGATCGGCAGGAACATCAGGGCAAATCGGCTGATTTTCCGCCAGAACGATCCGCCTGGAAGCGTCTAGCCTATGGCCGCAACGGGGTGGGTCGCCACGGCCTCTTGTGCTTCTCCGATGACTACGAGGTATCCACGGCAAAGGGAGGCCAGGAGAGTTGGTTTCATGTCTCCACGCTGAACGAAGAAGACCCTTTCGTTGTACTCCACCAAAGGGTTGGAGAGGGGAAGTCGCACGGGACTCTCTTGGTCACGAAGCCTACGCGACACCTCCCCGATGCGATCAAGCTCCGGCAGGTGCTAGGTTCGCGATTCATTCACGATCCACAGTTCACGATCTTCATTAACGGCGTCGCGCTTACTCGCACCGAACTAGCCGGCAACAAGGCGGACGAAACCACCATCAAGCTTCCTTGTGAGGTTTCTGTCGTCGTCACCTGCTATGATACCCTAAAAGCCGCAACCAACACGCTGCGTCAAGGCGTAGCCTTCTGGGTGGGTGGCCGCCTCGTTGGTGAACCCAGCTGGACCATGGGTGAGTACGCTCCTATTGATGGCCGCACGCAATTTGGCAAACGGTATACCTTCATAGTAGAGTGCGACGATCTTAGGGATCACGTTCAGCCAGACTGGACCGGTTTCAAGCGGGGCCCTAAAGTCGACGAGCTCTATGCCGGGGTCGCCGCGCAAGTGGAAAAGGTCTACCGGGAGATTTCCGCCTCAAAGATCGAAGACACCAAAGAAGCGGTTTACCGCCAAAACGCCCCAAAACTCCAGGCACTGTCTAGTGGTGCCCGTCGCGAAGTGGCCTGCGTAGTTGAACGTGTGGCCGCGCAGAATCCCGGAATGTCCTCGGAGGTTCTGGAGACATTTGTCTCTGCCATGGTCATCGAGAAGCAATCGTCGAGCATGCAATCCGTTCTGCAAAAGCTCACCACGCTTTCAGAGACCGACATCGCCGGACTCGATCGCTTCCTTTCCGAGTGGGACATCAAAGATGCCCTCACCGTCCTCGATGAGGTCGACAACCGCCTCGCCATCATCGAAGCAATCAAACGACTTTCTGGAGATAAAAAGGCCGACGAGCTTCACTCATTGCATCCGCTCGTGGCTGAGGCGCGCTGGGTGTTTGGACCGGAATTTGATACCCCTGAATACGCCTCGAACCAAACGATCCGCAACGCGGTCCAGAAGGTGTTTGGCAAGAAGATTCCCCCGGAAGCATTCGAGAACGCTCGCAAGCGTAGTGACCTCCTTGTCATGGGAGATTCCACGCTATCGGCAGTGGGCCTTGAAGTGCTGGATCCGGATTCAAAGCTGGTGCGCACCCGCGATGTTCTCCTGATCGAGCTCAAACGAGGCGGATTTTCGATCGGACGCGAGGAAATGAATCAGGCCGACGGGTATGTTCAGGACATCTTCGGTTCTGGACACTTCACTAACAACATTCGCATACACGCGTTTGTCGTCGGCCACGAGGTTGATCCTAAGGCCGCACCGAAAAAGACCGTCGATGACTACGCGACAATCAGGGCTACGACCTACGGTACACTTGTCGATACCGCGTCACGCCGTCTTTTCGGCCTCAAACAGCGACTCAACGAACGCTACGGGGAACTGCAAAAAGACTTGATGCCACCTTCACTTCGCCGTGCACTCAGCAACCATCAGCCGGAATTGCTACTGGAGACGACAGCCTCTGAGCAGGTAGCGTCGACTACCCAGGACGAGCAAAAGACGCCACGTCATGACTTTTGACAAACGGGGTCGCAACGAAGGTGCTTGTCACGAGTCGTGACCTGATTGCTTTGGTTGGCCTGCCACGATTCTGCACCAGCCCTCGGGCGGGGCTCCGTCGAACCCAAGGGCCGTTGCGGGGCAACGGGCGTCGCCTTTGGCGCCGCTTCTCATCCCCGTGGGGACGCCACCGGGGATTGATTCGGCTCGGACGAGCCTCAGGGCTGCGGCCTCCATGCTCCGCATCGCTCGTTCCGCTTCGCTCCACAAACCCCTCCGGGGTGTCCTATGTCGCTTTGCTCGGTACGAACTCTGCGAGAGCAGAGCACCAACAAAAAACCCACCTCAGCAAATGCTTGGTGGGCTTTTCGTTGGCGTCCCCACGGGGATTGGCTGCCCCTCCGAACCGGGGCAGGCGCTGCGCGCTCGCGGCTGCGCCGCGACCCTTCTTCGGCCCGGATCCGGGCCTCCGTCGAACCCAGGGGCCGTTGCGGGACAACGGGCGTCGCCTCCGGCGCCGCTTCTCATCCCCGTGGGGACGCCACCAAACAAAAAAACCGCCTCAAAGGCGGTATTTTCGTGGCGTCCCCACGGGGATTCGAACCCCGGTCTCGACAGAAGCGGTTTTCGTTAACCGACTTACGTTAGCAAGAAACGACTTATGAAATCTGCTCCACTCACAAAACTCTGCTTCATTCTTACTGTCATTCTTACCCATGGCCTCCCTTTGGAAACATCCGAAAAGTCAGTTCTGGACCGCGTGCTTCACCGACGACAACGGCCGCCAGCTCAAGCGCTCGACCAAGCTCACCGACCGCAACAAGGCCATGCTCATGGCCCAGAAATACGAGAAGGCCTACCGCATGAAACTCACCGAGTCCCAGGCGCGCAAAGTCGTCTCCGACATCTACGAGGAACTTCACGGCGAGCAGCTCTATCACGCCACGGTGCGGAAATTCTTCACCGACTGGCTCGGCGGCAAGCAGGCTGAAATGAGCCCCGGCTCGCACAAGCGTTACAAGACCGCGGTGGACAAACTGCTCGGCTTCCTCGGCGAGCGGGCGGATCGGGACATCGCCTACATCCACAAACGCGACATCTCCGCGTTGCGCGACAAGACCGCGACGGACCTGTCGCCCGCCACCGCCAACACCGACCTCAAGATTTTGCGCACCGCGTTTCGTCAGGCGGTGGTGGATGGGCTCCGGCTGGACAATCCGGCCTCGGCGGTCGCCATCCTGGACGAACGCCGCGAAGCCGGCGCGACCGGTCGCCGTCCGTTCGAGGAAAGCGAACTCAAGAAGCTGCTCACGCACGTCAAAGGTGAATGGCGCGGTCTCGTGTTGGGCGGCCTCTACACGGGGCAGCGCCTGGGCGACTTGGCTTCGTTGACGCGGCGGCGCGTCGATTTCGATCAGGAGCTGATCAAGTTTCGCTCTCAGAAAACGGCTCGCGACATGGTCATCCCGATTGCGGCACCGCTTCTTGATTACTTGAAGAAGCACATCCCCACGGAACCGGACGGGCCGTTTTTCCCCGGAGCCTACGCGACTAAGCAGGAGGCCAACGGCGAGTCACGGTTGCTGTCGGCTGAATTCCATCGGCTGTTGGTTGAATCAGGGTTGGCGAAGCCACGGCCCAAGGACAAAAACAGCGGACGCGGGCACTCCGTGAAACGGACGGTGAGCGAGCTGTCGTTTCATAGCCTGCGGCACAACACGACCTCGTGGCTCAAGCGTGCTGGTGTGCCCGAATCGGTGGTGCGGGACATCATCGGCCACGAATCCGAGTTGGTCAGCCGCGAATACACTCACCTCGATGATGACACGAAACGGAAGGCGATCCGCAAGCTGCCGACGCTCGTCTGAGGCCGGGATTCTTGTAAGAAAAACACCCCTGTTTTTCTTACAGAGCGTTAGCGCGTTTTCTCCGCTAAGCTGCATCTAGTCAGCCACTAATCGGCTTTTCTAACCGGACGAGGGTTCAGCCCTGAACCCGAACGGGTTTTGAATCGCCGTCAGCCCGACGATTTACCCACGCAGCACGGGAGTCAGGTAGTCGCGAATGGCCATGACCACTTCCGAGAAATGCCCCGGAAGGCCGGTGATGCCATTGCCGCGAATGAACGCGGCCCACTGAGTTTGCTTGGTTGAGTCATTACTGGACGCGTCGCTTAACGGCTCAGCATCTCCAGATAGGGCTGCATGATGCGGCTGACGCGGCACACCGCCGCCGCCGCCGCGAGATCCTTCATGGAGAATTTCTTTCCCCTCCAGCCTTCACGGAGCGCCTCGACCGCAACATCGAGGCCATATTTTTGCCGATACTTGAAACAGTCGGCCACCGTCTTCGCAGGCGAGTAAACCCGCACGCTTCCCCCGGCGAGGGCGTGCTCTTCGATCCCGAGGGTGTAGGCCGAACCGGAAAACAGGCAGAAGCGCAGCGGCCGGCTCATGCCACGGGGACGATTGCTGCCGCGCGGCAGCGCGAGCCACACCTGATGCGGCGATTGCGTCCCAATCCCGTGGAACTGCAGCGCGGAAACCAGGCAGACCACACCGCGCGGCACCAGCTTGGCCGCTTCCACCAGCGATTGGTTTTGGTCGCCGTCGAAACCTGCCGAGGCATAGAGACCGCGTCCGAGCTGGCGCACTTGCTCCTGGCTCACCAGACGACGCAGATACTCGCGAGGGTAGCCGGCCACGACCATGTCGCGCGCACGAAACACCCCCAGACGACTGGCGTGGTCGCCGGCAGCCTTGAGCAGGGTCATTGTGTTACGTTCTATTTTCACTTCCTCACTTATGGTGTGAATCCGTAACAACGATCCAAGGCGAAACCCGAGCCTCGAAGAATCGGTTTTCCAGTGCAGATTGCTTCCGTTGCGGCGTTAGTCGCGGATAACCCAAAACCGAAATCTGCGACACCTGACTCAGGGTCAGTCGGCTAAATACTACTCTTGGAGAGTATAGAGTAGCTGCTAGAGTAGCGCCTAAAGTAATCGCGCGGCCTTCGGCTCCGTTACCCCGGCTGGCCCGATTCAAGATCGTAGAGCATGCGCCAGATGCGGTCCATCTCGCCACGCTCCACCACCTGCAACGGAGTCGAACCATCGAAGGCCGTATTCGGCTGCTTCAGCCAGCGGCCCACTTGGACGGGCTCCATGACGCGGGAGAGGCCGTCCAACAGACGGTCCATTTCTACCAGCGCTTTTTCCTGTTTGGCGGACGGCGTTTCTCCCTGACTCCACTTGGTGACCGACCGGGGCGAGAATCCCGTCAGGCGCACCAGCAGCGGCTGGGGCAAGTGAAACGTATCCCGGTAATGCACGAGCAAGCTGGAGTAGTCATGTGCTCCACGGTGACTGAAACGGAACGAGCCCAAGACCCTGTTCTTGGCCGTTACTTTCTTTGCTTTGGTCGTGGTTGCCATAATTATGCCTGCAATAAAACCCGCACTTTTGCGGGTGTCAAGCGCGGAGCCTGACGCCCAAACGCGCGAGTTTCTCACCCTCGACTACCTTCAGCCGGTCGTCCCGATGCGCATGAGGAAAGACCACCACGTTTATGCCACGAGCGATTGCGGCCGACCTGACCAGCAGACCGCTGGCACCGACTACCGCCGCCGCCCGCCCCAAGGCCTGAGATGAACTCTCCAAGCCAACCTGCATCAGCTTGCGCCAGTCCTCCGCAGCCAACTCCTTCAAAGTCACGCCCAGGGTTCGGCGAACCCCGGCCGAGGTCAGATCGAGCACGCCGACGAGTTGGGCCTCGACCGCCACCAGCAGCCGAGGGCCCTTGGTTTCAACGCCGTAGTAGCGGTCGTTAGCCTTGCATTCCTCCAGCGCCGTCGTGTCCGTGGTGCTACCATAGACCGTCGCCAGACCCGGTTGATTCCAGCGCCCACCCCTCACTCGCGCTCCTTCGCCGCTGAGGACGTCTTTGGCCGAAGGGAAATCAATGGTCTGAAAGCGAAAGAAGGTCCCAGACCACGGCGTCAGCCATTCGGGGTGCGCAGCCATGATCTCCTGAAATTCCGCGAAGCGGGGGTTGGGTTGGAGGCGGGCTGATTTCATGCAAGAGTAACCGGAATGGTCATTTTTGCCCCGGCCACCACCGGTGGGCGAGACGGAAAACGAGGCGGATCTTTCTCAACCCAACCCCGAGAGATACCCCATCAGGCTGTCATAGCTGATCAGTCGGATACCGCGGAGCGCGCCCCGCTTGCGGAGAACAACACTTTTGACGGGCGGATGCCCGTCGTTAGCGGGGCCGGGGATCGTAAGTTCGTTGAGGGTGCCACGCGAAAGCCCTGTGAACCGGCAACGACCGCCAGGAGCCGGCAAGCGGAGCCACTCGGGCCTGAGGGATTCAGCATTCGGGGAGACGACGGGAGAAGGAGGGGTCGCATTCATGATTCTTCGTTTCGGTTGAGATTGAGTTGGGTTCAGACGTTTACGGTCAGGGTGGTCTCATGACGGAGTTCGGTGCGCATGGCCTCGCGCGCCTGCACCTCGCCCGCGAGTTGTTCGATCATCGCGTCATGAAACCGGTTCGCGCGGTGATGGACGGGGAAGCCGAAATCGGTCTTCTCCGTGCGCCACTCCACCGACGCGACCATGCGCTGATCGTGGTGATCGAGCAGGCGAACGCCGCCGCCTTCGAAGGCCGGCGCTTGATTCAGGTATGCCTCGACCGCCTCCGGTGCCGAGTCGGTTCGATAGCCAGGAAGGAAAAGCCCCGCGCGGTTCTGCCGATAGATTTGATACCTGGCCACCGTCGCTACCGCGTCGGGGCCGGTGATGGATGATGTCGTGTGGTTCGTTTTCATGGATGAGTTGGGTTTCGCTGCATCCATCTCTGCGCCACCCGGCGTCATCCTCAATCGAGCGGCCCTGCCGAAATCGCGGGGCGAATCCTACACCGGATTCGGTAGGCTCCGAGCATCGGGCGAAACCTGCCGATCCATCACCGTGGAGTCATGCGACTCCCCACAAACCGAGCGGTGCCTGCGGACCCAAAGCAGCCGGAACCGGCCAACCGTCAGGCGAGGTCACTGCGGACTTCAGCTCCGCGTGTCGCGCTGACCGTGTGGCTCGTCCTTGTCGGCGTGAGTCATCACCGCCGGCAGTGTCGTGAAATGCTGTCGCCCCGGACCGGGCGAGGCCGTTGCGGAATTTCCCCGGCTTCATTCTCCCACTCATTGATCCGGTGGCGTTACGGAACACCTAGGCAACGCTGCATGCGGTCGTGGCTGCGAGCGGTCCGCGTTCTTCCGGGCAACGCCGCCAAGGCGGCACGTTCCTTTTTCCGGGATCGTTTTCGCTCTCTCTGGCGGCCCCTCCGGCCGGCCCGCCGCTGCGCGGACGGGGAACGTTTGGTTCCCCCTTGAAAGGAATCCTCCCAACCGCCCCCTCGTCCCGGCCGGCACCCCCGCCTTGGGGCGAGAGAGCAACTCCGCTCCCTCACAATCAAAAAAGGAACTATATGCCCTCCAAGACCGCTCAACCCGCCTCGTCTGCCAAGCCCACCACCAGCGCCAAGCTCCCGGTGAAAACCTTCCGCCTCGGCCGCATCAAAGCCGCCGTGTGGGAGAACGAAGCCGATCAGAAGAAATTCTACAACGTGACCTTCGCCCGGACCTACGTGGACGACGCCAAGAACTATCACGACACCGACAGCTTCGGCCGTGATGACCTCCCGCTCGTCGCCAAGCTGGCCGACCAAGCCCACACGTTCATCTTCGACCGCCTCGCGGAACTGAAGTCCGAACAGAGCGAGTGACCCTCGCCACCACGGCGGCCGGTAACCCCGGCCGCCTTTTTTGTGTCCTTCGGCGCCGCTCCCATCCGTCGAACCGACGCTCGCTTCGCTCGAATCTTCTAGCGACTGCCAGCCGCTGGTTTCGCCATTTTACACCCGGTCAAGGTAGTATCGCTGCGCGATCTCCACCTCGCGGGATCACTCCGCTTCCCCCTCGTTGGTCCTGCTACGCAGGACACGGCCTCGGCGCTCCGTCCACCGCTTTGACTTTCGGGTGTGGGGCGAAAATCGCCAATCGGCAGTAGGCGATAAGGTCACGAGACGTGACGCACGCCCCACGGGCCGAACGGCATGAAACCATGTCCTGTGAAAATCCGTTCGGGGAAACGATCTACTCCTACTCCCGCGCCCAAGCTATCGAGGACGGCGTCCTCGTTGACCTGAGCCAGGCCGACTCCATCCGCCAACACTGGAAATACCC